>Ga0180223_1000054_pt1 | contig 285862 bp, 246 predicted proteins | sample eDN5th30CKraftOP_FD_151337 | JGI IMG/M metagenome (GOLD analysis project Ga0180223, IMG submission 151337) | Enriched Organic Plus compost microbial communities from Emeryville, California, USA - eDNA 5th pass 30_C Kraft OP (version 2) (version 2) ...
CTATCGCGACCCATCACCGTCATCAGCATCGAGCATTCCCTTCGATTATACGCCGGGACTTTTTGGGAACGCCCCGACACAACAGATACCATGGCGATTCGCCTAACGAGTCCTAAACAGCACCCTGAATCCGGTGGGGCTTGGGCCGGTCTGCGGCACGACTGGGGCGTTCGGTGGCAATCCACGGAAAGATGTGAAGTTCCGGCCGTCAGCGGTTTCGTCTGTGGATGAGCCGCGTGCCCCAATGGAGGGGCGGGCGGGCGCGCGCAGTCCGAGCCGATGGAAAATCGCGTTGTTTTTCCACAGGGAGGGGTGCGAGTGCGCCACGCCGTGGTCACGAATCGCCACGCAGCTGCGAAAGCTGGTGAAAGTGGTCCAGCTGCCATTGCGCGGCGGGGAGACGGGCGAAAAGCTCGGTTGATCAACGAATCGGCAAGGGGGCGTCGTCACTCTTCCATGGCGAGCATCGAGAACAGCGAGGGCGGAATGCCGAAACTCAGTGGCATAGCCGATCTCATCGTGAAGGGAGCCATCGTGCTGGTCACGGCGGCGGTCTTCATCGGCGCATATTTGCAATTCCAGATGCCGTTCTGGCCGTCGCTCATTGCGGCGTTATCGGTCTGCACCGTGCTGCTGACCGCGCACGTGCTGAAACGGCGTTCCGAGCGCGAGCGTGAGCTGGCCGGCGAACTCGCCCGTCTTCAGGACGAGGTGGAACGGCTGCGTGCGCCCGAGGCGCCCAACGGGACGCTGCCCGGATTGCGGGCACCACGGGGGCCGACACTGGGGGTGCCGGGTGCTTCGCGCGCGCCCACGCCGCCGCCACTTTCGGCCGGTCCGTCACTTTCTGCCGGCGCTCCCACGGGTGCCCCACCGGTCCCTGCTGCCCCGGGGGCTGAGCCTTCTCTTTCCGTGACGCCACCGATGGCCCCCGGTGTCGCTGCGCCCAAGGCAGCGTTCCCCAAGGCCGTGCCTCCGCCGCGGGGGCCGCGTGCCGAGCCGGGCGAAGGCGCCATGGGTTCTGTGCCGCCCCGCGAGCCGAGCCTGACGACGCAGCGTCCGGCCCCGGCTGAGACGCAACAGCGTGCCGAGCCACAACTGCCTGGTGCGCCGGGTGGGCAGGCGCCCGTCGCGCCGAGAGCGGCGACCGGCGCTCCCGTGCCACCTGCGCCGAAGCTGAAACTCGATGCGCCTGCCCCGAATGTAGGCGCTCCCAACTTGGGTGCCATGGGCCTCAAGGTTCCCGCTGCGCCGCCGATCAAGGTTGAAGCGCCAGCGTCGCCCACGCTTCCGGATTGGTCGGCTCCGCCGCCGGCACCGGCTGCTTCTTCCAGCGACCAAATGCACGGTCAGTGGTCGGGCCGCCGGGCAAAGCCGACGCTGCCGGAAGCTCCGCGTGCCGAGCCTTCGCTTTCTTCCGACCGCGAGACCGATCTCGATGCCGTGCATGGCATGATCAAGCGTCTTGCCGAAGAGGTCGATGTCGGGGATGACCCGCCACTCGAGGGGCTGCCGCAGCGGCAGGAGAGTGCGCTGCGCGCCTCTCTCAACGCGCTCCAGACCACTGCGAACGTCATGCGCACGACCAAGAAGAAGCCGGGTTCCGCCGGTGCGCCAGCGGGTGGCGCTGCTGTGCCACCTCCGATTATGCCGTCGCACACGCGACTTGCCTCACTTGCAGAAGCGGTCGCTTCCGGGCGGATCGATGTGGCGCTCGCGCCAGTCGTCGGCCTTGGCGATCGCCAGGTACACTATCACGAGGTGCTGGCGCGTCCGTGTGACGAGCGTGGAATACCGCTTTCCGTCTCTACGCGGGATCCGCAACTCGCCGTCGCCGGTCTGTTGCCGCTGCTGGACAGCGCGCGTCTGCGCCAGGCCGCCGTCGTGGCACGCACCTTCGCGGCCGAAGGTCGTAAGGCGCACCTGCTCGTGCCTGCGACCGCCGTGTCGCTGGCTAACGATGGTTTCCTCGACGAGTTGGCGGCCGCGTATCAGGACCGTGAGGAGCTTGCGGGCGAAGTAATGCTTACTTTTGCCCAGGCGGACATCCGCACGTTTGGCAACTCGGAATGGAGCGCGCTGACGGATATGCGGGATCTCGGTTTCCGCTTCGCGATCGAGGACGTGACCGACTTCGACTACGAGCTCAACGCGCTCTGTGCCGCCGGCTTTGCCTTCGTGAAGGTCGATGCGGCCACGCTGATGGCCGGGCTCGTGGCGCCGAACGGCGCGATGCCGGCGACCGAGGTTTGCCGCAGCCTCAATGAGATTGGTCTGACCGTCATCGTCGGTGGCATTACAGATGAGGAGACGCGCGACAAAGTGCTCGATGCGGGCGCTTCGCTCGGCCAGGGCGCGCTATTCGGCGTACCAGCTGCCGTTGCGGGTGCCGGTTTTGCCGGACCGGGCGAAGCCGCTGCTTGAGATTTGCGCGGGCGGCGGCTAGCAAGACGCCATGCCGCCCGCGCAAACATCCAAATCGATCCCCCTCATCGATTCCATTGCCTCGGTCGCCACAGGCACTCGTGCTTGGCTGGTGGACGTCTGGGGCGTGATGCACAACGGCGTCGTGCCGTTCGCGGATGCTTGTGCCGCCTGCACGCGCTATCGCGAACGAGGCGGCATCGTGGTGCTCGTCTCGAACTCGCCACGCCCAAACGACAGCGTGGCCGCGCAGCTCGACGGCATCGGCGTGCCCCGCACGTGCTGGGACGCCATCGTCACGTCGGGTGACGTCGCCCGCACGCTGATCGCAGGCTATTCGGGCCGCCCAATCCTGCACATCGGTCCCGAACGTGATCTCGCCACGCTGGCGGGACTCGATCTCATTCGCGTCAATGCGGAGGCTGCCGAAGCCATTGCGTGCACGGGCCTCTATGACGACGAGAGCGAAACCCCGGAAGATTATACGACGCTCCTCGCCACATGCAGGGAACGGCAGCTGCCGATGATTTGCGCCAATCCCGACGTGATGGTGGAGAGGGGCGGCCGCATCGTCTATTGCGCCGGCGCGGTGGCGCGGGCCTACGCGGCGCTGGGCGGCTCGGTCGAATACGCGGGCAAGCCCTACATGCCGATCTACGATCTGACCTTTGCCACGCTGGAGGAACTTGCACCCGGCAGCTCAGACAAGTCGGGGCTGATTGCGATCGGCGATGGTATCGGCACTGACATTGCGGGGGCAGCCTTGGCCGGCATCCGCTCGGTGTTCATCGCCAGCGGTGTGCATGTCCAAGGTGCGCTTGACGCGGCGGCGATTGAAGCGCTCTTTCCGCCGGGCGTGCCCCATCCGATCGCTGCGATGGAGAATCTGGCTCTATAAGCGAGACCAAGTCCGTTGGCCTCTCGGCTTGACGGCGCCGGTCTCCAGGCCGATCTAACGACGATGCCCGACAAGGATACGCGTGCAGCTTCGCCGGAAATGCCGGCGCCGGAGCAACCGACAACGGTTCCGCCCGATGCGGCTGCGCCTGCACCGGCGTCCGATGCCAGCGTACAGGCTCAATCCGCAGCGCCCGATGGTGCAGCAAGACCCGTCGAGAGCGGGCCCGATGTCATCGCTCGTTACCTAAAGCTCCTGCCGGCTGCGCCGGGCGTCTACCGCATGCTCGATGCGGAAGGGAACGTCATCTACGTCGGCAAGGCGCGCAGCCTCAAGGCGCGCGTTTCCAACTATACGCGCCTCGGCGGGCACACGAACCGCATTGCGCGCATGATCGCGACCACCGCGACCATGGAGTTCGTGACCGTCCGAACGGAGGCCGAGGCGCTGCTTCTCGAAGCGAACCTCATCAAGCGCTTTCGGCCGCGCTTCAACGTGCTGATGCGCGACGACAAGTCGTTTCCATATATCCTCATCGCGCGCGACACGCCGGCGCCGCAGATCATGAAGCATCGCGGCGCGCGCACGCGGAAGGGCGATTACTTCGGACCTTTCGCTTCTGCCGGCGCCGTCAATCGCACTATCAACATGCTCGAGCGAGCGTTTCTTCTGCGCTCGTGCTCGGACAGTGTCTATGAGAGCCGCACGCGTCCATGCCTTCTCCATCAGATCAAACGCTGCTCGGCGCCGTGCACGGGGGAGATCGCACTCGACGACTACGGACGTCTCGTCGATGAAGCGGTGCGTTTCCTGCGCGGCGAAAGCCAGAACGTGCGGCGCATGTATCAGAAGCTGATGGAGGAGGCGGCGGCGAGCCTCGAATACGAGCGTGCCGCGCGCTTCCGCGACCGTCTATCGGCGCTCGCGCACGTCACGGCGGATCAGTCCATCAATCCAGAGGGCATAGAGGAAGCGGATGTGTTTGCTGCGGCCCAGGAAGGCGGGCAGACGTGCATCGAGGTGTTCTTCTTCCGCACCGGACAGAACTGGGGCAACCGCGCCTACTTCCCGAAGGCTGACCGCGCGCTTCCCCTCGAGGACGTGCTCGATAGCTTCATCGCGCAGTTCTACGACGACAAGCCCGTGCCGCGGCTCATTCTGCTGTCGCACGACGTCCCGAACCGGGAGCTGCTGTCTGAAGCACTGTGCATCAAGGCGGAGCGGAAGATCGAGATCCGCGTGCCGCAGCGCGGCACCAAGTCTGGCATCGTGGAGCATGCGCTTGCCAATGCGCGCGAGGCCCTGGGCCGCAAGCTGGCGGAAAGCTCCTCGCAGCGGCGTCTGCTGGATGGCCTTGCTGAGCGTTTCGCGCTTGCGGTGCCGCCACGGCGCATCGAAGTATTCGACAACAGCCATATCCAGGGCACGAACGCTGTCGGTGCGATGATCGTTGCTGGGCGCGAGGGCTTCGTCAAAGGTCAGTACCGTAAATTCAATATCAAATCGCAGAACCTCACGCCGGGCGATGACTACGGCATGATGCGCGAGGTGCTGACGCGGCGCTTCAAGCGGCTCGTGGTGGAGACGAACAGCAAAGAAAAACATGAGGGCGTTGCCGCCGTGGTGACGGAGGAAGAGACGAGCAACCTCGTTGCACTTGCGGCAGCGGCTGCCGACGTTTCACCGGAAGATGTCGAGGACGAGACGTTTCCCGACCGCCCGGATCTCGTGCTGATCGACGGCGGTGCGGGCCAGCTCGCAGTTGCACGCGAGGTGATGGCCGATCTCGGCTTGCACGACATCTGCCTCATCGGCGTTGCGAAGGGGCCAGACCGTGACGCCGGCCGCGAGCACTTTCATATTCCCGGACACGAGCGCCCGATGATGCTCGAGCCGCGCGATCCGGTGCTCTATTTCGTGCAGCGGCTGCGCGACGAGGCTCACCGCTTCGCCATCGGCACGCACCGTGCGCGGCGGTCGAAGGCAATGGGCGCAAGTCCGCTCGACGAAATCGAGGGTATTGGTCCGCGCCGGCGCCGCGCGCTGATGAACCACTTCGGGTCTGCGAAGGCCGTCTCACGCGCCGGGGTCGAGGATCTCAAGGCCGTGGACGGTATCTCGGACGAGATGGCGCAACGCATCTACGACCACTTCCACGAGCGGCGCAGCTGATCGGTGCCGTTGTCTGTTGGACCAAGCACGTGCACACACACAATCGCGACCGGGACGCCTCGCGCCCGGCCACGTGTGTCGGCTGTCAATCGTGCGCTTCTTAGACGGGCGGCGTGGCGGCCGGCGGAAAGACGAGGGCCGCGAGCCAGTAAACCCACAATACGTAAAAGATGGCGAAGAACAGCGCGGTCAGCACTGCGCCTGCAAAACGATTGCCCAAAGCTATTGCATTGCCGATGATCGCGGAAAGAAATGCGATACCGGAATAAATGGCGACTGTGACCCAATCAACGGTCGCCAGATCGAACGGTAAGTCAGGCATACGAACCACTCCCCCTAAAGCCCATCTTCGTGGACTGATTAGACGTGCTCGTGCACAGCAGAGTTTCTGCCAACGGGATCAATGATGCAAGGCCACACGGCGAAGCCCGCTGTGCGCAGATATTCTTTGTAGCCCGCCGTCATGACGGAACGATTGCATCCATCGTCTTGCGGGCGACGCACATTATGCAACTCCATGCGTGCGGAAAAAGGCGAGCATCCGTTTCCAACCGTCTTTCGCAGCTTCTGCGCGATAGCTCGGGCGGTAGTCGGCGTTGAACGCGTGCGGCGTATCCGGATAGACGACCAGTTCGCACTTGCCGGAAGCGGCGCATGCTTCACGCATGCGCTCGATGGTGCCCATCGGGATACCGGCGTCGGCGCCGCCATACAAGCCGAGAACGGGCGCCTTTAGTTCAGCAGCGATTTCAAGTGGATGGCGAGGCGCGTTGGTCGAAGCCTTACCGACCAGCTTGCCATACCAGGCGACGCCCGCCTTGAGCTTGTCACTGTGAGCCGCGTAGAGCCAGGTGATGCGTCCGCCCCAGCAGAAGCCGGTGATGCCGAGACGCGCATCATCGCCCTTACCGGTGTTCGCCGCCCAGGCCGCGGTCGCGTCGAGATCTGACATGACCTGAGCATCGGATACCTTCGAGACTACCTTGGAGATGATCTCCTGGATGCTGGAGATGTCAGCGACGTTGCCCTGACGAATATAGAGTTCCGGCGCGATGGCCATATAACCGGACTTGGCGAGGCGACGGCACAGATCGCGTATGTGTTCGTGGACGCCGAAGATTTCCTGTACGACGAGCACGACGGGAAAAGGGCCCGCACCTGCGGGGGCGGCGCGATAAGCAGGTATTTCACGATCCCCGGCAGGGATAGAGACTGCTCCAGCTTTGAGCCCTTCGGCGTCGGTATGGATGATGGTTTGCGGAGCGAGGGGGTGGGTTGCGGCGGCAAAGCCCGCAATCTGGCTCACTGCGAGCATTTCCCTTGGACCGAGGGGAAGTCTGTTGGCGAGGCTGCGGTGTGGGTCGTCGATGTCGTGCATCTTGCCTTCCCTCCGCTTTGGACCTTGAAAAAGGCACGGCTTATAGCTCGGTAAACGGCCGCCGGCCTACAATCCCATTTTCGCCGTTCTGAAGGCGGATGCTGGCGCGAGGGGAACAAGCACGGCTCTTCGCCTCTTATCGACCTGCAGGTGTGCATGGCGACCGGGATTTCTGTCGACCAGACGCTGAGCCGTCTTTCCACGTGGCTGTCAGGTGCGGCCTTTACGGGACTGGTCGCGCTCGCACATTTGCCGGCCAGCCAGCCGATGGTTGCGCCTCAAGTGTCGGCCGAAGTAAAGAATCCGGCGCCGCTTGTGGTTCCGCAGGTTTCCGCTGAGCAGCCCTCAGCGAAGCCGGGGGCGAGTGCCCAACCGCCTCCGATGGCTGCGCAACCCTCTTCAATAGCGCCGGCGCCATCGGATCCCGCCAGCGCGGCGCAGGGGGCCAGGCCCGTGGCCGCCGGCCCGCCCTCGGCGCCGGGATCTTCGCCGCCGGGTATTCCTGGGAGCACGCCGGGAGAGGGCCCAGCGGTGGCCACGGCTGCGCCAGTCAATCCGCCGGTTCCGGAGACCTGGACGAACGAGGAGCTCCATGCCGGGTTGCGCCAGTGCCTGGAAATGCTGGCTCCCGCGGCCGTTGAAATGGAACTTGAGGAGCCCATGCGGCGCGGGGCATGCGGCACGCCGGCGCCGCTCGCACTGCGCAGCGTCGGGGGGGCTCAAAAGGTCGAGTTTTCGCCGCCGCCGACCATGAATTGCCGCCTTGCTGCTTCGCTTAGCGCGTGGGTGGAGAAGGTGCTGCAGCCGGCAGCGGAGCAAACCTTAGGATCGCGCGTCACCCGGATTCTGGGGGCATCGTCCTACTCGTGCCGCAACATCTACAACAACCCGAAGCTGACGATGAGCGAGCATGCAACGGGGAATGCTATCGATATTGCGGCGTTCGTGACGGCCGACGGGCGTACGATCAGCGTCGCTAAAGGCTGGGGGCCCACTGAACGCGACATCGCTGCGGCCCGTAAAAAGGCCGCGGAGCGCGACGCCTCCAAAGCCAAGCCGCCAGCCGATGAAAAAGCGGCAACCGAGCAGGCTCCCGCCGGGGAAAAGCCAGCCGAGAAGGCTAAGCCAGCCGAGGGGGAAGCCGGAAAGCGGCCCGATCCCAAGGAGGGAGTCATCCAGAAGGTGGATTATCGGCGCCCCGCGGCCAAGGATGGGGCCAAGGCATCCGACGACACGAAAGCGCCAGCGGCCGGAAAGGCCGCGGCTGGCACCGACGCGAACCTAAAGCCAGCAACCACCAAGGAAGCGGTGTTCCTGAAGCGGCTGCACGGGGGCTCGTGCTCGGTTTTTGCCACCGTGCTCGGCCCTGAGGCCAACGAAGCTCACCGCGACCATTTTCACCTAGATATGAAGGTACGGCGCTCGAGCCACGGCATCTGCCACTAAAGAGCTGATTTCCGGGCGGTTTTGCGTTTCGCCACCTGCGCCATTGACGGGCGTGCGCGGGGATGGTGTACCAAGGGCGATGGAACAAGCTGCTGCATCCCGCGCAATGCCGATGAGTCTGCCGAACGTGCTGACGTACGTTCGTATTGCGGCCGTTCCTGCGCTCGTCGCATGCCTGTTTTTTCTCAAGGGCGACGTTGCGCGGTGGTCTGCGTTTGCGCTTTTCGTGTTTGCCAGCGTCACGGATTGGCTTGACGGATATCTCGCGCGCATCTGGGAGCAGCAGTCTACGCTTGGCCGGATGCTCGATCCCATCGCAGATAAGCTGCTCGTGGGCGCGGTGCTCATGATGCTCGTGCACGACAACACCATCGGTGGATGGTCTATCTGGGCGGCGATCATTATCCTGTGTCGCGAAATGCTGGTTTCGGGCCTGCGCGAGTTCCTGGCCGAACTCAACGTGAAGATCCACGTGACGCAGCTCGCCAAGTGGAAGACCACCATGCAGATGATTGCGCTGGCGGTTCTTCTCGCCGGTCCGGCGGCGGAAAAGATCGTGCCCGGCATCATGACGGGCGGCATCGTCATTCTCTGGATCGCGGCGCTGCTGACGCTCTGGACCGGATATGACTATCTGAAGGCTGGCATCGTGCATGCCATGGAGCGCTAGCGCGCGTCGGCAGGGCGGATATGGACAATCAGGCGCGCAACGTACGGCTTTTGTACTTCGCTTGGCTTCGCGAGAAAGTCGGGCTTGCTTCCGAAGAGGTCGAGCTGCCCGCCGGCATTGTCACCGTATCTGATCTTGTCGATTGGCTCGAGGGCCGTGGGTCGCAATATGGCGAAGCTTTTGCGCAGCGCGAGGTTGTGCGCGCGGCGCTCGACAAGGTGCACGTAAAGCCCTCTGCGGCGTTGGGAGAAGCGCGCGAGATCGCTTTCTTTCCGCCCGTCACCGGAGGGTAAGCCGTGGCTGTCCGTGTGCAGCACGAAGATTTCGATATCTCGGTTGAGACGGAAAAGCTGATCGGTGGTCGCACCGATATCGGCGCCATCGTCACGTTTACGGGACGGGTGCGCGGCACGGACAGCGATCGGCAGATCGCCACACTGACACTCGAACACTATCCGGAGATGACGGAAGCGGAGATGGCGCGCATCGAGGCGGAGGCGCAAAAGCGGTGGCCGCTGCAGGCAAGTCTTCTCATCCATCGGGTTGGCGAGCTTCATGCGGGCGACAATATCGTGCTGGTGATCGCCGCATCTGCCCATCGCCAGGCGGCGTTCGAGGCGGCGGCGTTCCTGATGGACTACCTGAAAACGCGCGCGCCGTTCTGGAAGAAAGAAAAGATGCCTTCCGGCGAAACCAAATGGGTTGACGCGCGCGCCGAGGACGACGGCGCGGCCGACCGCTGGCGCTGATCGACCTACTGCAACCCCGATAGAGAAACAGCTCTAAGGCGGCGAAACCGATGGTTTTGTCTGTAATCCGTGCCGACGTTAGCGAAGTGTTAAGGCTTATTGTGCGATAACCCTAACAATGCCTGAAGACCGACTGCAAAAGGCCATCATTTCAGGCAACCTTGACCCACTTGGAATTGTATCGCGTAGACGGGGGTCAGAACGTCATGGTTACCTGCACTCCGGGGCGCTTGCGCCGCGGGATACTATTCCTGCTTGTGCTGTTCTGCGCGCACACACCGTTGCGGGCGCAAAGCCTTCTCGACGAAGCGCAGGATCTCATTAACAAAAGCGCGGACACCCTCTTCGGAGGTAGCAGCGCTGCTACGACGGTCGCCAATGCGCCGCCGCAACGCACGCGTTTCGTGGTCGGTCTGCCGAAGAAGGCAGAGTTCGAGGTTTTCTCGCTCAGCAACCCGAACCGCGTGGTTGTACAGGTGAAGGAAACGAAGCTGCGGCTGCCGCAGCAGCCGAAGGACGGTCCGGTCGGTTTGATCAAGTCGTTTCAGGCAGGTCTTTCCGGAACAGACCGGTCGCGCATCATCATTTACGTCACCGAGCCGGTGATCGTGTCCAGCGCGCGCATCGAGAAGGCGAGCGGTGAAAGCGACGAAAATCTCGTCGTCGAGATCTCCTCGTTCACGCCAATCACCGCCAGCATTCCGTCTCCGGCAAAGCAGAAAGTGGCGACGAAGCCCGACATCGCGCCGCCGACGTATTCACTCGGCGCAGCGGGGCTGCAACCGCCTCTTCCGCGCCCTGCGGTTCCGCCGGATGTCCGTGCTGAGCGTGCTTTCAAGCCGGTGATCGTCATCGATCCGGGGCACGGCGGGCACGATTCCGGCGCCATGAAGAACGGCGCTGTCGAGAAGGTCATCACGCTGGAATTCAGCAAGATCCTCGAGCGCAAGCTCAACGAGACGGGCCGTTACAAAGTGCTGATGACGCGCGATGAGGACGTGTTCATTCCGCTTGGCGATCGCGTTGCCTTCGGTGAGAAGCACAACGCCAATCTCTTCATCGCCGTGCATTGCGACTATGCCGGCGGCGGCAGCAATGCGAGCGGTGCTACCATCTATTCGCTGCGGGACTCCGTCGCCGCCAGCCTGCGCCGCTCCACGCGCGGAGATGTCGACGTGTTGTCGAAAACCGAGGTCGAGACCGTCAAGCAGATCGGCACGAACCGAGATGTGAACTTCGTCAAGGATATCCTCGCGGATCTCGCCGAGCGCGAGATCGACGCCACTCACGATCGCACCAACGTCTTCGCGAAGACGGTGATCGAAACCATGGGCGCCAGCACGACGATGCGCAGCAAGCCCGACCAGCAAGCATCGTTCCGCGTGCTAAAGACCGCGCAGTTCCCGTCCGTGCTTATCGAACTTGCCTACGTGACGAACAAGCAGGACGTAGCCAACCTGAAGTCGGATGTATGGCGCGACAAGGTCACCGACTCCATCATGTCCGCAATAGACAACTACTTCTCCAATCAGGTCGCTCAGCTGCCGATGTAAGCATCGCGCCCGGTGAGACCCTTGCAGCCTTAGGCGTCAATAACAATAAAAAGGCCGGTCCCTCGGGACCGGCCTCATCTTTTGTGGCCGAGCGTCAGGTCGCACGCCCTCCTCGGCTAGTGCCCCGTCAAGTCATACTTGGAGGTCGCATCTGTTTTTGGCGCCAGAGCAGTATCCAAAGCCATTCCGTTTGGAGCCGAAGCGAGGAAGAAACGCGAGGATGAGAAGATACGGTGTGTGGGACCTTCGTATGAGGAAGGCGCTTCAGCATTTTCCACTCCATCTTCCAGTAGATGCCGCAGTGCCCTGCAATCCGAAACAAGGCCGATGCGCAACACGCGGCGCCGCGCTGCCCGGGGAGGGCGCGATGCCTGAATGGCGGTCATCGGGGAATGCAATGGTTTGCGGCGGTCGTGGACAGGGTTCGGCAGAGGCCGACAGACAAAGTCGGCGGATGCTCCCTGGGGCGGCCCCGTCCATGCCCGCCACGCATCCGATCGACTGATTGCGTCAGTCATTCGACTGTTTTTGCACGGAGAGTCCAAGGGCAATTACCCTCCTTCTCTGACGCGCACCCGTCGTTCTACGCACACTCCCGTGCGGCTCCAAAGGGAGACGCGAGAGGTCGGCCCCCTCCACGAAAAGAGTATGTGATTCGACTGCAGTTACGAGCGCGCGGCGCGCCGAATTAATGTTGCATGCGCGGTGCCGTACGCTGTGCCGTAAAGCCGCCTTCTGGAAGCCACAGACTGCTTTTTTCTGCGGCATACTGCGGTTCACGCGAATCGCCCGGCTTGCGAGGAACGAATGCACCGACCTTACTTCACTGCACTGGCCCTATTGCTCCTTGTGTCGCCCGCTGCGGCCTGTGTCGAGGCGGCAGGTACCAGCGAATTTCGAATGGACGCCAGCGCCTGGGGTGAAGCTGACGATCAGTTCAAAACGCAAGGAACCGAAGCAATCGTCACGCCACAGATGGGCACGCAGACGGCGCGCTGGAATGCTGGACTATCGCTGAATGACGTCGACGTGTGTGCAGCTTTCGCGATGCCGGCTACGACGGCGGATGCATCGCGCAGCTATGCCGGATTATTGTTCTGGGTGACGGACAAGGACAATTTCTACCAGGCGGTGATCTCGCCGAATGGCATGTTCACCGTTGCGCGCAAGGTGGCCGGGCGCATCGTACAAACGCCGCCGGTCAACTGGACACAATCGGCTGCGGTGAAGACGGGCCCGGATGCGAAGAACGTTCTGCGTGTCACCGCAAACGGCCAGAACGTCATCCTGCACATCAACGATACCGAGGTCGCACGCTTCCGCGGGCAGCCGCCGGAGGCCGCGAGCTATGCCGGTATCGTCGCATCATCTGCGCCTTCCGCCGTGGACACTTGGCGCGTGACCGATTTCAAGGCGATGGACGCGAAACCCGTTTCAACGCACGCGGCAGCTGCGGAAGGGACATCGTCTGGAGAGGGTGAAGCCGTGACCGGAGCGATCGATGCGTCGTCGTCCGGCTGCGGAGCCGGCAAAGTTCTCTACGACAATGCCTTCGCCGAGTACGATGCCAATTGGGGCATGAAAGATAACAAGTTCGATATCGCCGACGGTGTGGCGACGTTCAATCCGGCACCCGGCACGCCCGCGCTGCGCTGGAACCGCGTGTTCGTCTTCGCCGATGTGGATGCCTGTGCCGAGTTCACGCTCGCGAACAACACGGCGAATCCGACGGCGAGCTATGCAGGGATCGTGTTCTGGGTGCAGGATAGCCGCAATTACTATCAAGCAGTGCTCGCACCGAATGGCTACTTCACCGTCGCGCGTATCGTCGACGGCAAGGCACTTCCCAAGCGTCCGGTGGCGTGGACGAAGCTCGCCGCCGCCAAGACCGGCTCGAAGCAGAAGAACACGATGCGCGTCACGATCAAAGGCGAGCAGGTGAACCTTTCCGTCAACGGCACTCCTGCGGGCAGCTTCAAGGGCGAGCCGCCGCGCTGGCCGAGTCATATCGGATTGCTGGCCGCTTCCGCCGAAAGCAAGAACGGCGACACCTGGCAGGTGGGAGGTCTAAAAGTAACGGCGCCGCAGTAACGCGACGCCGCATTTACTTCGTCTGGCGATGGCAAAGGCTCGTTCTGTCAGTGCACGCGGGCCGCATCATCCGCCGTAGCGGCCGACTGCACTGCCTTCTGCACCTTCTCGAACGCACGCACCTCGATCTGACGGATGCGCTCGCGCGATACGCCGAACTCGGTCGACAGGTCTTCGAGCGTTGCCGGCTGATCGGTCAGCCGCCGCGCCTCGAAGATGCGCCGCTCGCGGTCGTTGAGCCCAGCAAGCGCGTTCGACAGGTAGTTTTTGCGCTGATGGAGCTCCTGCTCGTCGCCGAGAGTATCCTCCTGCGTCGGTACATCGTCGGCTAGCCAATCCTGCCATTCGCCGGCTTCGGAATCTGCACGCACCGGCGCGTTGAGCGAAGCATCGCCACCGAGGCGGCGGTTCATCGACACGACGTCGGCCTCGCTGACACCGAACTTGCGCGCGATCGTCTTGACGTGATCGGGGTGCAAGTCGCCGTCGTCGAGGGCCTGAAGCTGGCTCTTGGCGCGCCTCAGGTTGAAGAACAGCTTCTTTTGCGCCGCAGTGGTGCCCATTTTCACGAGGCTCCAGGAGCGTAGGATATATTCCTGGATGGAGGCCCGGATCCACCACATCGCGTAAGTGGCAAGTCGGAAGCCCTTATCAGGATCGAACCGCTTTACCGCCTGCATGAGGCCCACGTTGCCTTCAGAGATTACCTCTCCGATCGGCAGGCCGTAGCCTCGATAGCCCATGGCAATGCGCGCGACGAGCCGCAGATGCGACGTCACGAGCTTCTCGGCTGCATCCTGGTCGGAGTGCTCCTGCCAGCGCTTGGCCAGCATGAACTCTTCGCCCGGCTCCAGCATCGGGAATTTCCGAATCTCCTCGAGATAACGGGCGAGACCTAGCGAGCCCTGCGCGATCGTCGGAAGTTTCGTTGCCATGTTTCACCAGCCGCCCCAGTGCCTGGGCGGTCCCTCTCAATCATCATAAGCGGGAAACCGTTCGGGGATTTCGCCGACTTTCGGCCAAACCCCTATAGAAAACGCACCAGATGCCAATTTCCGTCGATCGGGTGCCCGCCTTACCCCCTATACGCAGGTCAGGGGTATATTGTTGCACTCGACCTATGTCGCAAGCGCAGCGCAGAAATGTTTTGCTGGGATCGGTGTTATGCCCTGCCGCGGCCCATTTGGCGGGCCCTTCGTGCCGCAGCGCAAAGGCCAAATTCGCCTTGGGGAAGTGGTGTTTGGACTAATCTCAGATGTGCGGGGCGCACCAATTTTGCCGCTAATCCGCCTCCAAGGCTCGGGCCAGATCGGCAATATCTGCCGGGAGCGGGCTTTCAAACCGAAGTGATTTGCCCGTGAGTGGGTGATCGAAGCCCAACTCCGCGGCATGCAGCGCCTGCCGTCCAAGTGATTCCAGGGCGTCCCGCGCGCCCTCGCCCAAGCGCCCTGCCTTTGCCTTGAAACCGCTGCCATATATGGAATCCCCGAGTACAGGCATTCCGGCGTGGGCGAGATGCACGCGGATTTGATGGGTGCGGCCGGTTTCGAGCTCGAGGCGGAGCAGCGACACGGGGCCGGCGGCGGTCTCGAAGGTTCTCAAGAGTTCGTAATGGGTCACCGCATGGCGGCCGGTTTCGCCGCGGGTTACTGCGATCTTCGTGCGGTTCGACTGGCTGCGGCCAAGTCGCGCCGAAATGGTATCCCGGGGACGAAGCGGCTTTCCCCATACGAGCGCGCGATAGGCCCGGTGCATGCGGCCGTCTGCGCCATGGGCGGCGAACTGCTCGGCGAGCCCTTGATGGGCAGCATCGTTTTTCGCCACGACGAGAAGCCCCGAGGTACCCTTGTCGAGGCGGTGCACGATGCCGGGGCGCCTCACGCCACCGATGCCCGAGAGGCTATCGCCACAATGGGCAATGAGCGCGTTTACGAGGGTGCCTTCGGCGTGCCCCGGCGCAGGGTGCACGACCATGTGCGCCGGTTTGTCGATGACGATGAGGTCGCTATCCTCGTAGACGACGTTGAGCGGCAGTTTCTCGGGGCGGGGCTCGGCTGGGACGGGCGGCGGCAATACAACCTGGAAAGTGTCGCCGGCTTTGACGCGATATGCGGCGCTGTCGACAGCATTGCCTTCGCTATCCGTAATGTTTCCGGAGCGGATCAGCGCTTGGATGCGCGCACGGCTCAACCCGTCGACGCGCTGAGCGAGCAGCTTATCGAGGCGGGTGCCTGAATCCTCCTCGCTTGCCGTGAACTGCAACGGGTTTGCGCTTTGTGTGGGCTCGGCGCTAGACATAGCGTTGTGATCTGGCCTCCAGATGGCTCCGCGACGATGACGGAAGGACGTGGAATGCACGCAACCGATGACAACGACGCTGTTTCCGCGGCTGCCGCGGCTCCTGCGCCGAACTCAGCGGAAGCGCGCTTGCAGCGCACGATGAAGATCGTCGTCGTCGCATTAGGAGTGCTGCTGTTTGCCGGTCTTGCGACGGTCGCCGGCCGCATCATCTATCTCGCGTCAATCAAGTCGACGCAACCGCCACCCGCGCCGCGGCCGGCTGTTCCTCCCGAGGCGATGCTGCGTTTGCCCCCGGGGGCGCAGGTGCGCTCGATATCACTCTCGGGCGACCGGCTTGCGGTTCACTACGAGGCAGCGGGTCTGGAGGGGATTGCGATATACGATCTTGCTGCCGGTCGCGCGCTCACTGACATCGGCATCAAACGAACAGCGCCCGATTGACGCCCCTTGCGTATTCCGAGGCTTTTGGGAAAGAAACGGCTTGATTGTTGGGGGCTTGGTCCCATATAGGTTCGCTCCAGCGCTGTCCCGTTCGTCTAGTGGCCTAGGACACCAGCCTCTCACGTTGGGAACAGGGGTTCGAGTCCCCTACGGGGCGCCAATACAACCATCCTAATCCGTTGATATGTCAGCAGAAGTCCCCCTCGCTTAGGGGTTAAGCGGGGCCAGACGGGCTTCTTACTGCAACATCGACTGCAACATTGCCCGCGTGGGACATGTCTGCTGTCGTTCAACGGAGCAGGCCCATGTTGTCGCCGAAGCCCTCGGCACGTCCTCATAAGCGAGATGGATTCTGGTACCTGATCCGGCGGGTGCCCGCGCGGTATGCTGCGCTCGACAAGCGCAGCATCGTCCGCGTCACCACCGGCATCCGCATCTGCGACGACCCGCGTGCCGTCACCGCGCAACGGGAGGTCCGACGCCTCGATGCGGAGCTGGAAAGATACTGGCGCGACCTTGCCGCCGGACGCGACCCGGACGGGCTAAAGAAGTCTCAGTGGGCCGTCGAGACGGCGGGCCGTTATGGCTTCCCGTACGTCGAGTTGGCCGAACTCAACATCGGCCCCCTTATTGACCTTGTGAAGAGGTTGCTGGCCGTCGAGCCGCTAGGGCCAGAGCAGCGCGAGAAGGTGCTGCCGGCGCTCTGGGGTCACCACCCCAAGCCGGTCGACGGCACGCTGTTGTCAGACATGACCGACCTCTACGAGGCGATGCACGCCACGTCGCTGATGCGCAAGTCGGAGGAGCAGCGCCACAAGTGGCGCGTGCAGCGTGACCGCGCGCTGTCGATGTTCATCGAGATCATCGGCGGGGACCGCCGCCTCATCGACCTCACCGCCGACGACGTCGACAAGGTGCGTGACTACTGGAAGAAGCGCATTCTCGACGGCGAGGTTGCCGTTAATACCGCGAACAAGAATATCGGTCGCGTGGCGGCGATGTTCCGCGAAATCGGTGAGGAAAAGAAGCTCAAGCTGGAAGACCTCTTCGCGCGCTCGCAGATCAAGGGCGGCGAGGACAAGAAGCGCGTGCCGTTCGAAGTCGACTATGTGCAGAACGTCCTGCTCGCCGATGGAGTCATGGACGGTCTCAACGATGAGGCACGGGCGATCTTTTACGTGGTCGCTGAACTGGGGATGCGTCCGTCGGAGGTTGCGGGGCTGAGGCGGTCGACCATTCTGCTCGACCACGAGATTCCTCACGTGAAGATCGCCGAGGAGGGTCGGACGCTCAAGAACAAGAATTCGCGCCGGACGATTCCCCTCGTCGGTGTCGCGCTGGAGGTGATGAAGCACTTCCCCGATGGGTTTCCCCGCTACCGCAATCGCACGGCCTGTCTGTCGACGACGGTCAGCAAGTATCTGCGCGATAACGGCTTGTGTCCGAAGGAGGGCCAGTCGTTCTACTCGTTGCGTCACACGTTCAAGGATCGCTTGCGCGCGGTCGACTGGGATGAGGAACTGCGCGACGTGCTGATGGGCCACGCCACCGACAAGGAAGACTACGGCGATGGCCATTCTCTGAAGCGTAAGCAGGAAGTACTTCAGAGAATGGCCTTCAAGCCGCCAAGGTTGTCTTTTGCAGAAGGCGCTGGGCGCGAAGTGTCGGATCGTCGCGTCGCGCAAGCTCGACGGCAGCCTCGAGCCTCTGGAAAGTGGTCGCGTAAGCTGCGCCGTGGTTCACGAGCAGTTCCGCAGCCACCTTCAGAGCGCGTTCGAGCTGGCTGAGGGGAATCTTCTCAAGCTCACTTGCTATGTGCACCCGGCACCACTTTGTGCTGTTCGAGCCAAGCTTCAACGGCATCCCAGCTATAGACAACCTTGTGGTGCTTGCCGGCGCCCAGACGGCAGTAGGGAGGCCCTCTTCCTGTGAGGCGCCAGTTCTCGAAGGTGCGCTCGGAAAAAGGGAGAATTTTTGCAAGTTCAGCGGGCGTAAGCAGGTGCTGATAACCAGTACTCATACTACTCATCTCCATGCAATCTAACCGGCGTCCCTTCACAGCGGATTCGTCTTAGATCGACGCAATCTGTCCGAAAGGCTTGAAGTCGCGGCCCGCAGCCAAGAGACCTTTCCCGGTTTCGGCGTGGTGTCTGTTTCGCTTGGCGTTGACGCGATTACGTCTGGGTTGTCACCAGAAAGTCCTGTCCCGGTTTGCGCGATGATCCACGAATGGATTTCGGATTCCAAATAGACGACTTTGCATTTATTCGTTGGTCCCAGCCTCGTGTATCGAGGGCCATCACCTTTTCGACGCTTTCTCTCCAATGTTCGAGGCGAAATTCTCAGGATTGCTGCAGCTTCTTTTGTCGTCAGTAGCTTCCTACCATTGTCGTCTTTCATAGCGTCCTCATTTGTTGTTTTGTAACGATCAACGGATGCCATGATCGAATGAGATGCGAATGGATCAAACAACTTTTTCCTAGCTACTACTTACCCTGATTAGATACTCTTAGGCCCCATTTAAACCCCGCCGTTCGGAGCTTTCGCGGGCACTTGTTCTAGCTGTTTACCGCTGTGACGCAGCGTTTGCCTACTTCGCTGACGCAGAGACGCGGAATGCGAGATGTAGCGATTAGATCGATGATGGCGTCGCATGCCTGACCGCAGTCGGGGCGCTGAGCAAAGTGACTTGGGTGGGGGCAGGCCGGCCCACGCGCTGAGCCAACGGCCAGGACCGTACTGACGACGCAGCCGATGTGGTCGAGGTCTGCCGCGTGCCCGCACATCCCTTGCCGCCGCTCAACCCGACACGGTGTACGCTGGTTCAAATCGAGGCCCCTCCACCGAAAAGCGTAGGACTGCGCAATGGTGAGCAGGCAGTGCTTCACGCAGCACATTTTTTGTTGGGGCCGGGCAATTGGGTCCGTCGCGGTGGATTCATGCCCGCTAAGGCATTGATTCAAAATGTTATACGCAAGCTGCGGGTAGGATGCGAACCTCCTTACGCGCGTAGGGAAGCGTACTACGTAAAGCTACGCTCGGAAGGGGTGGGATTCGAACCCACGGTCATTTTGCGTAGAATGACGCGACGCTGCGTTCAACCGCGTAGCTTCAGGGACCGACATTCTCACCACCGCCGACTGAGGTTTCGCTCAGTTCATATCTGTGGTCAGGAGCGCTAGCGCTTGGTGCGTTAAGTCCAGCGGTCTGGCGTCGCTCAACGTGGTTGCATTGACACACAGACGCTTTTGACGACAAGGCGTGATGCACTACACTACGTTGAGTTGCGGGCGTGGTGATCTTGCGTCAAGTGAAGAGTGGGCTGGCTGCGGAGCTTTGCGTTGAATACAATGGCTGTTGGCGAGACAGCGAAAGTCGCCTGCGAGACCATGGGACCACTATTTCTGCCCGAGAGTGCCATCGGCGCTTCTTGCGATTGGCAGCTCCCTGTATTCGGCGGCCGCCTCGAGCAACGAGATTGGATCTCGGACTTTACAAATTCGTACGCGATGATGCCTCGCGGCAGTGGGGATGGTGATGGAGGATCGAGTTCTCCGACAGGTGGGCCTCTTGTTTTTTTGACCAGCGTTGAGCTGGCGCAGATGCTACGTCTTTCTCCAAGATCGCTCGAAAAAATGCGGCTTGAGAAACGCGGTCCACCCTACATTCGACTTGGGGTGTCCGGCCGATCTAAGGTACTCTACAGGATCTCCGATGTTGAAGAATGGATTCAACACCACATTGCGAATTGAGTAGCGAATCCCATTGTTTTACGGTTGCTGAATTTTCGGAAGTCTGATGTTTTTGGCGGCTTCAAGCCGGAGGTTTCGTAGAGTTTTTTGTCCAGGCGTCCACCTCTTCCAGCCGGTAGAGGACCTTTGTTCGGCCTGGCTCCCCGATCCGTAGATAGGTCGGTCCCTTCTTCTGCCGGCGCATTTTCTCAAGCTCCGACACACGCTCGACAAGGCGGTCGGGGTTCGACGCGTAAGCCGCCGATCCGCCTGATACCCGGTGGCGATGCTTTTGAGGCTTGGCATAGCGTGGGTGACGGCTACGCATTGCCCACCACGATCATTGAACTGTCTTTCAAGACGCATGGCGCTAAGAGATGGGACAAGATGGAGTTGGGACATGAGCTATGTACAAGCGGAATGACTCTGCTTGAAAACTTGGATGCCGCGCCCCTGCGTCCCTAGTGCGGGGTTCCCTGGCGGACCTGCCAAGGGCTTCTGCGCAAACGTGCAGCATCAGATGCCAAAGAGCATCGATCCAGTAGTCAGTCCCGCGAACGACGTCGGCGGGTCAACTCTGTTGCCGCTCGTCGGCTGGCGATCCAGCGATCTAAGTCGGCGCGCTCCCACCGACGCATCTGGGAGCTAATGATCAGGGGCCGCGGGAAGTGTCCGTCCTGCATCCAGCGATAGATTGTCGATCGACTTACATTGATGAGTGTCCGCACCTGAGCAAGCGATAATAGGGAATCCGTTGAACTGAGCAGAGCCTCTTGCTGCACCACATCGGCGGGGTGGTTGAATGCCTCTCGTGCGTACATCAAAAACGGTCCTTTTATGGGCAACTCATATTGCGACTTGGTTACTGGGCTGTATCGTTGAAATCGTTGAGCCCAACGGCCTCGAGCGCAGGGCTGTTAGTCGAGAAACAGAAAGGACCCTTTTTGATACTTATGCACAGCCCTGACGATCACGTTTGGCTCGGCCGGGCGTGGATACAAGTCGGAGGGTTATAGGTGCATGATGATCGGGTATGCGCGCGTTTCGACGGACGAGCAGAACCCGGCTCTCCAGTTTGATGCACTCGATCATGCTGGCTGCAAAAGGATTTTCACAGATTACGCCTCGGGTGCGCGGCTAAGCCGACCGTCGCTGGATGAGGCGCTCGCTCTTGTGAAGTGCGGCGACACTCTCGTCGTGTGGAAGCTCGACCGGCTCGGACGCAGCCTCTCACACCTGATCACCCTCATATCGGAATTGGAGAAACGAGGCGTCGCCTTCCGCAGCCTGTCGGAGGCCATCGATACCGGCACCGCCGGCGGCCGGCTGCTCTTTCACGTGATGGGCGCACTGGCCGAGTTCGAGCGCGCTCTCATAAGCGAGCGTACGCGGGCCGGGATGGCCGCTGCCAAGACGCGGGGTGCTGCGCTCGGACGGCCGAGGAAGCTATCGTCAGCCCAGGTTTCTGAGGCTAGGAGGTCGTTGATGCGAAGCAGGCGATCAGTTGGAGACATTGCATCAAAGCTTTTGGTGTCGAGGTCGACGCTTAGGCGTGCTGTCGTTCGATCGCTCAAAAAGAAGGGTTGAGGGCAATTTGGTCGAGCGGCGGCGTTCGGCTGAAGGTGGAAAGTCCCACAAGCGGTCATCGACTTACTAGTGGTTGGTGGTCTTTCGCTACCGGCGACTTGGTCCGCTGGTGGTGACAAAGCAGTCTTGCCGATCGACTTCGAAAGGATCATCGGAGGCAAATTCACACTGCGCTCAAGAGGTGGTGGCTCACTTCTAGCGCAGCAATGGCTTCATATCACGAAGACAAAAAAAGTGAGAGACGCCCGAGCACACGAACTGACAGAGAGGCGTTATGGCGTCGTGGCGGCCGGCATGTACTGCAGGATCAATCCGACAGCCGTAAAAAATGCACCCGCCTGATTGCACCAGCTCTGCCACTTTACGCGCCAGATGACCTTCTTGGGCGGGCTCGACGCTTAGGCAAGCGGCAACGGTGTCGGAATTGTCGCCGCTGCGAACCACAGGAAGGCGGAGAGCCCGAACGAATAGATACTCAATGCCCTGATCGCCTGCGTGGCTTGCGGTATGCACAGCCAGAGCGCAAACATGATCACAGCCCCGACGATAGCCAGCAGGATCGCTGCTCTCACACTAAAAACAGGCTTCTCCTGCTCAGGGGTGCGTGGCCCTCCCATTGCGCGAAGAATGATACCTGGAGTGTCTTGAATGATTTTCGGGACGAAGCTCGCCATTTTTTCCTCGCACACGCGCGGGCAGCGCGCCAGAGCCCGAGACTTATGACGCCGGAGAAGCGAGTATGCCTCGTAGCTTGCTGATGTTCTCCTCATAGGTAAAGAGATACGATGAGAACGGATGTGATTGAAAGTTCTGGTGCGACAACCAGGCGGTAACGTCCCACCCCGCGTCTATTAGGTCGGAAGCTCCGAATATGAACTCGAGCGTGTCGGTTAGGAATACCACGACCGCAAAATGTTCCGAATAATCGATGGACTTCTGGCTGCCGTGAACGAAGTAGTTCCTGCAATCAATTGCTTGGTCGATGGCGATATTGAGATCCGGAAAGTGAACACCCGCTGCCTCCAGGATCGGTTTCGCGCGGTGGCGCACCTTGTGCTTGAGGCCGCTCTTGCCGATCCTTCCTATCGCCTCGAGCAGGGCTTGCCTTTCCAGACTGCCTGGAAGTTTTCGGAAGATCTCGCGGCATTTGTTCTTGGCATCGCGGATGTCGTGGGGAACCTCGACGCGACTAGGTACGGCATCATCGGGCAGGAGGTCGAACATGTTGGCCGCGGCAATCGTCCTGTCGATGGGATACGAGTGCTGTAGGCCAAAAGCCTGACTGAAGCGGAACCGCGCGGACCGCCGCGCCTTGTCCTGCTCGAGCCAATTGCCCAATACCCTCGCAAATGAGCCCTGTTGCCTCACAGGACTCAACAGCAGATCCATGTGGTGCGGCTTTCTCCGTTCGTGGCTCGCATCGCGTTGATAGGGATAGCTACAATACACGTCGAGCACGTTTGGCTTATCGTCCAACTCGGGAAGCTCCATCGATAGCGAGAGGAGGTTCTGGGGGCGACCGACAATGATCTCGAAGAAGCGGAAGAGCGGGTAGACCTGCCTCACCGCATGACCGAACGTTGATGGGGTGTTGAATTCTAGACCTATACGGATAGTGTTATCGATGCGGACCCCTTCGGAACTTCCCAAGCCGTAACGTGGGCAGTGGTGCGCTGTCACTGTGCCGATGCACGTGCTGACTCTCAGGATTTCTTGTTTGCCGGTGAAATACGCGATGATCGGATGAGGGCCGAGTTCGGTTTGTGGGTCATGCTTGCTCGACCTCACGATCTGCTCGATGAAATCATCAGCCTTGAGAACCGTGCCGAACGCGTGGTGATCGTGAAACAAAGTGCAGGCATCGTCGATGGTGAACGCTACTGACCCGACGACGGGATCGTTGGGATGAATATGGACGCCGCCGAATGCAACGTATTGCGGAGAGAGGGTGGCTGTCGCGTATCCCTCGTTGTATCGGGAATAAGTCCCGGAACCGTCGGATAGACATTCGATCAGGGTCACGCGCGACAGATCATGCAGGACACCGGTAACGCACTTGTCGGTAATCTTGTGTGTTGACACGTGTGCGGCATGCCTCAGTTCCAGAGACGTGTTTCGCCCTTTGAGCTTCAGCTCTCCGAAAACGTCCTTCTCGTCGCCGAGCGAGAATAGGCCACTGATCCGGCTGTCCGGATATCTTTCCGCGATATGTTTCATGAAGTGGTTCAGCGTAAGACTCGGTCGTAATAGCATTTTCCAGAACATCGCAAGCCCGCAGTACACACGGGCGCCGCGAGCGCACATAATCCCCCCGACTGCCCGGGTCCGCCACACTCGTCCGCAGCATTGTCCGCAAACAAACAGAAGCCCTGCCTGATTAGGCACCGTCTTCCGCATCAGGGTCAGGCACCAAGATCGGCCACTGCTTGCCGGAAGCCAGGTCAGGATGGCGCGGCTCATCTTCGGGTGCGCCGCAATCATCGCGAACCCTGTCGATTTCACGGAGCACGCGAGCGGCGGCATCGCGAGGTCCGCCGTCTGTTGTCATCGACAAAAGCTTTTGCCGCAACTCGGTCGCGGCGACTGGAACCACTTCGACCGCACCGTGCCAGTGTTCGGAGGGAAGGTGCTTCGTCACGGCTCCTCGGATCGTGCGCCAGGAAATGAATGGACGCTGGAGGCTGCTTTCCAGCTCCACCAGCAGGAGCAAACCGTCGGGGTCGTCGCTTTCGGCAATGGCGTTTGCGAGCAGGGCGATTTTCGGTGAGGTGCCATCCTTCAAGAAGCCGAAGGCGTATTCGCGCAGCTCCGGATGCGTGTTCAGAAGACCGGATATTTTTCGGGATGTATGCCAGCTGTCGCGGGCGGGGACTTTGCCTTCCAAGACCAGATCCAGATAGCGCCGCGCTGAGGCTAGCGTACCGCGACAGAGAACGGCGTCATGCCAAGCGTGGTCGCCGTAGAAGGCTGGGTCTTTCTCCGCGAGTGCAAAAAGTGCTTCCTCAATCTCGGGCGTCTGCACCGGCTGGGTGGCGCGGATCATCTCTTCGAGGAAACGCGGCTCTCGCTGCCTGGGCGGCAATGCGGCGATGGTGTCGGCGAGCTGCGCAGGATGGTCGGTGAAGGGCAGTAGAAGGAGCCACGCCTTCAACTGCCAGCCATCATGAAGGATCCAAGTGTGCTTCTTGGCATCCTCGAAGACGTCATTGATCCCGTCTTGCACGACGCCGAACGGGATCGACTCTCCGGAGAGTATCAGGTTCAGAAGCAGATTTGATCGTGCCACCTGCGGCGCGATCGCTAAGAGCGTTCTTATCGTGTCGCCGCGCTGGCCGTGCGGCAGGCGCGCCGCCTGAATCGCCAGCTTGATCGCGTGCTTCTTCTCCGCCTCGGTGGCACCATCGGCGAGAAGCGGCGCAAGGGCGTCGAATATGGCCTCGGCTTCGTGGCACGTGAGGGTGGGGCAGCGGGCGCGCTCGGCGCGCTTTGCCTCCACGCACGAGAAGTCCACGCTCGTCCGGAAGCGGCGGTCGTTCCTAGGCTCGTTTGCGAGAACCCATTGCACCTTGAGGACGAGCGCGGCGGTTTCGCCGAAGTGCTCGTCAACCAAATAGCTGATCATCAGTGCCGTCGTCTCCGACGCTTTGATCGCCGTGAACGCGTGCTGATAGCTGTTCGTGTGCAGCGTGCGCGCTTCGTTCGCTGCGTGGCCTTGCCAGCGCTCCGCCTCGGCCCGGTGGCGGAACGCCCGGTAGCGGCGCAATTCGTCATCGAGCAGGCCTTTGAGCGTCGGCAGCAGCGCGACAGATGGAAAATGTCCTATCAGATCCGCCACTGCGGCCAGTTGGGCGCGTGTTGCATTCTCGCCGCTCGCTATCAAGCGCTCGCCCCACTGCGGGGCCATCTGTTCAACCTCCGCATGCGCTTCTTGCGGAAACGGGCGGGCACTGTCGCCTTCCTCACCACCGCGACACAGCAATCGCGCGAGCTCGCGGATCTCTTCATTGTCGGCCGCTGCGGCGCGCTCCTCGACAGCGGCGACAAGGCTCGCGCCGGGAGCGTGCGCGATGCAATCCCGCAGGCCATAGTATCGGTCGCTCAGGCTTTTATCGTATTTGCCGAGCTTCTTCATCTCTGCGAAGACGGCGAGCTTGGCGTCGACGAGTTTGCCGACGCCGGCAGGGCCGAGGACCGATGCGGCGGCCTCGGCACGGCTATCCATCCGCTCTTGTGGAGACAGAACTATCTCGAGCAGCGCCTCATCTTCGACCACGATCCCGGATGCCGCCAATATCTCGTCCGCGCCGTAGAACAGCTCGCGTCCTTCACGCAGCCGTTTGAGCAGCCTCTGCGAGACCGCTTGCTCATATTGTTTGCACGCCTCATAGATCAACCCGACTTTGGCATCCTGGTTGTTTTCAATTTCGATGTTGGCGACGAGTTCGGTCAGCTCCGCGCTGTGATCCTTGCCGTCGCGCGCGTACACGACCTCGCGCAACCGCTCGGCGTCGGAAACCTCCTTTTGGGGGCGCCCTCGCGCTGCCGCAAGGCGATCCTGCACGGTCTTGTCGCCGATCTCGTCGAGATGGCCCTTCCGGGAAATGAGATCGAACGTTTCATCATCCGCCGTGCTCAAAACATCGGCAACATGCCGGTCCGCGCGGCGGAACGACAATCCTTCGACCGCTGCGGCCTTCATTTCTGCGTCGGGATCGCTCTTTGCGATCAGCACAGCTAGGTCGAGGCCATCCATTCCGCTTTTGTAGGCGATCTCGGAAACGACCGTCTCCCGTACCTTGAGAGGCAGCGCGAGAATGTCCTTTACGGCATCCGGTCCTAGCACCGACGGACGGAAGCGGCGCGCAGCACGCAAGACAGGAAGGCTCTTCTGGTCGTTTTCGTTCGTGATGAGGGGCCACACCTGATTGCGGAATTCCGGGCGGCCCGACGTGATCATGAACCGCACGGCGCGATCAAGTTTCCCGGGTGTGTGCCAGCGCCGCACGAGGGTCTGAATGGTCTCTGAAATCTGCGTCCACACGGTGTCCGTCGCACGGAAAATCATCTCCGCCGCCAAGATCGGATCGACCTCGAAGGCGGCGAGGATGGCGAACCCGCAAGCCTTCTGCTGGCGCTCGTCCCCGCGGGCCATGCGCTCAACGGCAAAGAGGATTGGTTCTTCCCACGGTTTCGCGTTGAAGATGTCCGCCTTTAGTTGTTGGAGTGCGTTGGCATCGCCGATGCTTTCGAGCATCGCCCGTTCGACATCCTTGGATGCGTACCATTCTTGAAACTGCTGGTGCTGGAAGCGATAGCTAAGAGGCTCTCCCGTCCGCACCAGCAAATGGTGGCTCACTAACGCATCGAGCACGTCGCTCGGCTGCGGCTTGATCGTAAGTTGACCGTCTGCGACCAGATAGTCATCCGTTCGTGAGATCGAGCGGCGCGCGTTGGTGTCGGTGATCGATGTGTTGGCAGCGCGCGTGGCCACGACAGCCAAATCACTCAAAAAGACGCCTTGTCGGTCGTGCGTGACCGCCTTCAGTGGCTCAGCATGCTGGGGCTGCTGCTCGTGTGCGTCGACAAAGCGGCGAAGAACTTCTTCCTTGGTCCGCGGGAATGGCTGCCCGTCTGGGAGGGAGAGCAGTGTGGTCAGATAGAGCGGTATCGTTACGAGCTCGCGGACGCCTGGCGTTCGCCACGCCTCATCGACGAGGCGTACGCCTTGCTCGCCCCTAATCTCGCGCGCGATGTCCACTTGCTGCTCCTCGTTGAGTTCGAGGACGGTCAGCAGCTGGCCGTCAAACGGCACGTCAGAAATTTCTGGACGGGTCGTGACAATAAAGGTCGCAGCGGGCAATTCCGCGCGCAGGGTCTGAATTTCAGCGCGCGCCCTGCGACGCGCATCGCCGCCAAGCTCATTCCAGCTATCGAACATGAACACGACACCTGGCTGCTCGGCGACGGCGCGGAGATTTGCCTCCGTCAATCCGCTGAACGCAGGCCTGCGCAGGATCGCCTCGATCAATGTAAGTCCTATCGTCGACCAATCCGAGAGAGGTACAACGAGAGGCGTGCCGCTCCCGGCGCTGACGGAGGCTTCGGCCAACTGAAACAACGCCGATGTCTTACCCGTGCCCGGCGGCGCGACGATAACAAGATCGTCCAAAGTGCCCAGCGCTTGTCCGAGTGTGCTCGCCAGGACCGGTTCCGGTTGGCCTTTCACTTGGAGCATCAGGCTGACGTTGGTCTCCGGCCATTTGTTAGTGCGGCGGAAAACTTCAAGATCGGCGGCCGCCGCCTTTTGCAGACGGGCGCCGACTTCTCCAACAGTCGGCGGCATGGTCGGGCCGAAGGGGACTTTGTGAATGATGCTGCGCCACATGTCCTGCGCGTGCTTGTGCTTCCAGCCGTGCAAGACCTCCTCGGAGAAGGCGGGATCATCCGAATCGATCGCCTTTGCGCAGTCTTGACAGAGCCAAATCCCGTTCTCATGCGACTTTCGCTGCTGGGGCGTCATGTCGGCGCGATAGCGACGCGCACCGGGTCCGGGGGCTGCGGCGCAGATATGAGCGGCGACTCCAATGTTCATGTCTTTTGCGCCGTCGCTCGTTGGCGCTGATGTCAAGTGCCTGCAACTAGGATTGCTGCAATGATGCCGGGCTTGCCTCGCGAGGCGGTTCTTGGTCGCCTGAGAGAAGTCGTCTCTATTGTTGTTCTTCGCCATCTATCGCGCTGCGCTTCAACTTAACCGCCTTCGATACACGGCTGCTAGGCCCTGTATAACGCTGTGGGAGGAGAGGCTTGGCTGAATTCCAGAATCATTTTGGTCAGCATCCTACCCACCCACGCCTTTTTCGTCCGCTTGGCATTCTTCGTACTGACAGGACAGGGCCAAATCCACCAAGTCGACCAGACCGGTATATCGTGGAGCAATGTTCGCCTACGTCAGCTATCAGCACTCATGCGGACGCCCTTGCTCGCATGGTCGAAGCCACCCTCGGCCGCTGGCCAAATGACCGCTTTCTCGGCAAAGCGGCCTCATGCCCAACTGGGGCTGGCTGGCAAGAATTGAGGTATGATCATTCGATGCGTGCGCGACGGCGGCGGCACTAAGCGTGCCCGCAGCGAATAACTGCGAGGGGCCAAGTGTTTGCGAACCCCTCGTCGATCGGGATCTCCTTCAGGAAGACGGCTTTCACCAGAACGAGGAAGTAGCGCAGAGGATTGATCTAGGTCGGCAACTGAATCTCGATGGGCGTCGCGAAACCAGAAAGTGGCGTTGCCGGTAGCATCTGTTTGACTGATGCGACGCCAAGCTGCCGCCGCGTCACATTCCCTTCAGGTACTCATGCACGAACTTCACCGCCATAGCCCCTTCGCCCACTGCCGAGGCCACTCGCCGGATCGATTCCGATCGCACGTCACCCGCGGCAAACACGCCGGCTCGACTGGTTTCCAGCAGATAGGGCTCCCGGTTGGCGGTCCAATGGGAAGAGCGTGCCACCGCCGCTCCAGTCTTTACAAATTGCTTGGCGTCCTTCTCGATCTCCGGCGGAAGCCAGTTTGTGCGCGGCGCGGCTCCGATGAAGCTGAAAACCGCCGCTGTCTTAAGGGTTTGCACCGCGCCGGTCTCATTGTTGACGATCTCGATCTCCCGCAGATGGTCGTCGCCCCGCATCGCGCGTACCGTGGTGTCCAAAAGCACCTTGATGTTCGGCGTTTGCTCGATGCGCCGGGCGAGGTAGGCCGACATGCTCGCATAGAGATCATTGCCGCGAATTATGAGGTAGACTTCGCGTGCAATCCCAGCGAGGAATACGGCGGCTTGTCCGGCAGAGTTGCCGCCGCCAATGACCACGGTTTCCGCGTTGCGGCACAACGGTGCCTCAGTAGGAGTGGCCGCGTAGTAGACGCCGCAGCCTTCGTAGCGCTCGCAGCCTTCCGCCGGAAGCCGCCGATAGTCGGCGCCAGTCGCGATCAACACGCACTTGGTGGTCAGTGTCTCGCCTCCATCAATGTGCAGCGTCGGGTACGTACCGTCGAACGACATGCGGGTGACCGATGTCGGTACCGCGATGCGTGCACCAAATTTGCTCGCTTGGACGGCCGCTCGCTCTGCAAGCTCGTTACCGGTGATTCCCGTCGGGAAGCCCAGGTAGTTCTCAATGCGCATGCTGCGGCCGGCTTGGCCTCCGGGACCAGCACCCTCGAGCACGATGGTGATCAGTCCTTCCGAGGCTGCATAGACGCCCGCTCCGAGGCCTGCGGGACCCGCTCCGACCACGATCAGATCATAGGTCATCTGCTCGAGGCGGCGGCGGATTCCGAGCGCATCCGCGAGTTCTCGATTCGACGGGTTGCGCAGGACGAGCTTGCGCCCCCACGCCACCACGGGCGTGTCGGATTCGGTTACCCCAAACTGCTTTAGGAGTTGCGTGACATCCGGATTGGCCTCGAGATCGAGCCAGGTAAAAGGAAGGCGGTTCTTTGTTAGGAAGTCGCGTACGCGCGAGGTGCCACTCGAGTAGCGGGAGCCGATAACGCGAATGCCGGAGAATTTCCCGGATTCTCGGAGGAGCTGTCGCCGCGCGATGAACGCCTGGAGTATCGTGTCGCCGAGCGCCGGATGCAGGTTAATGACCTCGCGCAATCCGCCGGGGGAAATCTCGTAGACTTCACAGTCCCCTCGCGTCACGGCGCTCACCAGAGCCGCTTCGCCGGTTAGATGCCCGATGTCACCCGTAAAGTGGCCCGGACCGTGGGTCGTCACGATCTTGGGCACGTCCTCCGATTCATCGATGATTTCGACTTTGCCCGACTTGACGATGAAAAATCCGAAGTCGCGGTCGCCCGCCTGAAACAGGTACTCCCCATCGCGGTAGCGCTTGAGCACCGCCGCGCTGCAGCCCTCGAGCCCCACCATCTGTTCGTCTGTCAGCGTTGGAAACGCGACGGCGCTTAGGTTGAAGTCATGAGCAATCATCGGCAGGATTCCGGGTCTGCGGCTTGCCGTCGGTTTTATTCTGGTCTCTTCCTCAAGCAGCGCTGCTCTCTGAACGTTACGTGTTCGACCCCGACAACGATCTATGATCGACGGATTGGCAGCTTCGCTGCAAGTTCTGCTTAGGCCTTCACAGCTATCATGCCAGCGGCAGTTAAGAGGTCGCTCTCGTCGGGGCGGGCATTTGCAGATAATGACGTGCAATTGCTCGGTCTTCGCACCGCTGGCGGGTGGTCATGGCCGACGATTTCGACTGGTGACGTAAGGTACATACCGCCGAGGGAGGGCATTGCCAGGATGCGGCTCATGTTTCGCGAAACCCGGAAGAACTGGGCAGCGCTCAACCTGTATCAACGCTTCGAGCAAGTCGTCGTCTTGGTGTTGGGCCTCCTCACCTCCGTCGTCATCGTCGTCGCTCTCTTCAACGTGCTAAAAACGGTACTTGCGCTGCTCCATCTCGGCGTGTTGGATCCAACCCGGCCGGAAGTGTTCCAGAACATTTTCGGAATGATCATGATCGTGCTCATCTCGCTCGAGTTCAATCACACGATCGTCGGCCTCCTGGAACGTGCTCGAAGGATCGTTCAAGTCCGCGCGGTCGTGCTCATCGCGTTGCTCGCCGTGCTGCGCAAATTCATTATCATCGAGATCGCAGAGGCCGATGCACTACTGCTCGTCGCCTTGTCAGCAGCGACACTCGCTCTGGGCGGCGTCTATTGGGCGTTGCGCGAGCAAGATAGAGAGATACGAGCCACCGAGGGTGATGGAGCAAGCTAAGCCCACGGGCGCCTGCCGAAAGAGCGTTCGGTAGCTCGCTCAGGGCGTGGAGTTACACCTCTGGCTCGGTGCCTGCGGTCTGAGTTTTTGCGGTCAACTTGAACGAGCGTAGCCGCGCAGCATGATCGTAGACGTTGACACTACGATCAGCTCGTCGGCGCCGGTCTCGGCCACGAGGGCATCGAAGCCGAGTCGTACGACCTCGGGAGACCTCACGATGGAGCGGGCGAGCATATAGCGCACTTGCACCTCCGCCGGCGTCCAGGATGGAGAGCAGCCACCTCCAGTGCTCCGGGACCCAGGCCCGCCAACGCGTGCCGAGAAGTCGTCGTTGGACAAACCTCGGCAGCTGAAATGTGCCCATGGTCTTTCAACGCTCACGTCCTGGGCAGCTTCGGTGAGGGGCTGGCCCCGAAGGATGAAATGCCGAGAAAGCGATCGTCGAGGCCAGGTAACGCGAGGCAGTTTCGCCCGCCTCTGCCTGCGACGGCTCTACATTCGACATCCGACGTTCGCGGCGCAGAAACTTTGGAGGAAAGGCACAGCGGGTGACGGCGCCTATTCGCTCTCAGTGCGGATGGGCTTGATGCTTGTGTTCGTCATTGCCGTGGCCATGATTGCCGTCAACGTTCACAACACCTTCGAACGTGGGAAATAGTGCCGCTCTCTCCGGTGGCAACGCGCTTTCCGCCTGCTTGAGGAGTGACTCCAACCGCTCGGCCGCTGCAGGGGGCACGCCGGCCTGCTCGAGCATGGAGGCGCTCTTGAGCGGATCCCCGCTGCACAGCACGATACGCCACTTACCCCCTTCCCGGCGCAACAGCGCGCGACCGCCTCGATCGCGTTGTGTCCAGGAAGCGACCGCCGAATTATCGACGACGACGACCGGTTCAACAACGAGGCTGCTGCCCGGCTTGTCAAAGATACCCATCATAACGCCGCGAATATCAGCGCGGTCATCAGCACGACAAGGAGGAGCGTGGACGGCGACAACAAGCGCCGTCCATACCAGCAACGCCGGAGACCTTGCGGACGGGTACGTAAACTCTCCAACGTGCATGGATCACCCTTTGCTAATTCGACCGCGTGCAGACTGCCACGCTTTCCATACGGAGCTGCATCGGGAGCGTAAGTGAGACGGCACTGCCGCCGCTCACGCCCGTTGATCACCACTTGTACTGAAGTCCGCTGTAGATCGCTCTCCCGAGGCCAGGGTTGAAAAGCTCTGACGCCGCCGTGGCTGTCTCAGCAGTCATCGTGGTGGAGATGTACCTCTCGTCGAGCAGGTTGCGACCCTCGATATAACCGGACCATCCCTTGCTCTGCTCGTAGCCAACCTTGAAGTTGAACAGCGCGTAGGGATCGACCGTGAGTGTGTTGGCGTTGTCGGCGTAGAACGCCTGCGGCATCCACTCGACGTTTGGCCCGGCATAGAAGCCATGCGCGGTCCGGTAGAGCACCTCCGCACGCAGGTAATGGCGCGGCACGCCAGGCAGCTGGTTGTCCCCCCACACCGCATCCCCGTCGAAGACGAAGTCGTTGTAGGTGTACGTCAGATTGAACCAGAAACGGTCCTCGCGTTCTATCACCGACTTGAGGAACGCGACACCCAGACCCGCCTCCACACCCTGATGCACGGTGCTGCCGGCATTCACGATCCCGCACGTGCCGGGCTGGTACGTCGTCAGACACTGGAACTCGTTGCGCAGCTCCGCGCGATAAACCGACACGTCCCAATTGAAGTCCGGCCGGCTGCCGCGGGTGCCGATCTCGTAGGTGGTCGCAGTCTGCGCCTTGAGATCAGGACTCGGCGGCGATGTGTAGGATGTGGCATCGAACGTCGGCACCTCTCCGCTGCGGGATATGTTTGCAAACACCTGCCAGCTAGGATCGACATCCCAAAGGACGCCAACCTTGGGGCTCCACAGGTCGAACTCTCGACGCCCGGAGTCGTCCAGATTGCTGTCGCCGGCAAAGCAGCAGAGCGTGTCATCGGCGAAGAAGCGGTCTCGCCGGTCCCTTACGGCATGCGTATATTGCGTGCCTGCGATCAGCGCGACATCTCGCAACACGTAGAAGCTGTTCTCCGCGTAGGCTGAGTAGTTCTCGGACTCGTCTACCGTTGATGCGGTTTGTTGCCCCTTGATGGCGCCGGTCTCGTTGAAAAACTCGTTATAGTCGATGGTGCCGTTGTGAACGTTGACGCCCGTGATGAGGCGATTGCGGAATCCTCCGATGACACGTTCGTCGGTAGCGCGGGCGAAGGCGCCGTAGTCGCGCACCTTGTAGTCTACCCAACGGTAGATCGGATGCTCGACGTGCCGACTAACACCGAAGATGCCAAGCTCGACCAATGTTTCCGGCGCCACCCGCAGCGTGGTCTTATTTGCCACCCGCAGTGAGTCGATGTTGCGCTGCTGGTCGAGCCGTACCCATTCGGGATTTGCCTCGCGCGGCGAATTCAGAGCGGTGTCCTTCGTCACCTCACCCGGCAAGCGCGCGCGCCAGGTATTGGCGTTTACGTAGAACCGCGTCTCGGCATCCTTGGAGAGACGATAGCCAAGATTGGCGCTGAGGCGCTCCATATGATTGTCGCTATGATCGCGATATCCGTCTTCGCGCTGCGCCGATAGATTGATGAAGTAGTCGACGGGCCCTGAGACACCACCGGAGCTGACAGCGCTCTTCAGGTAGCCGAAGCTGCCGACATCGACGCGAGCGCCGAACGCGTCGCTGTCATATCCCGTCGGGGTCACGAAGTTGACGGCGCCGCCGAGCGAGTTGGAGCCGTAGCGCAGGGCATTGGCTCCCTTGAATACCTCCACATACTTGTAGGCCGTGGGATCCATCTCGAAGAGATCAGTAAGGCCATCCGCCGTGTTGATCGGAATCCCATCCATGAACATGTTGATGCCGCGGTTGCCGTAGTTGCGGGTGAGGCCCGAGCCGCGGATCGAAAGTCGACCGTCAGGTCCCCAACGTGTCTGGACGATGACCCCGGGCACCGGTCCGAGCACATCCTTCACGGTATTCGCCGGTCCATTCTTGAATTGAGTATCGGGCACGACCTCTACGCCGCCGGGGATCTGATTGAGAATGGCCAGCGCCTCCGCCGTGTTCGGCACCGACAAGCTCCCCGAACGTGCCGTCGTACCGTTGCCCTGCGATGCCTGCGTGTTTGCCAGCACCGACGGTGCGGCCACGGCTTGTTGCGGCAGGGACTTCGGCTTGACGGCTTTCTTTGGCCCCTTCGGCTGTTTCGGAACAGCGCTTTGTTCGACCACTACCGGCGGCAATGTCGTCACTATATTGGCTTCCTGCGCCTGTGATCCATGTGGAATGGACGCGACGACGAAGGCGGCCGACACCGACCATAGCGGCCGGGATCTTGCGCTTTTACGCATCATTACAACTCGACTTTTAGGTAGTTGGCACAATCCAGCTCATCGCCCGCGTCGAGACGCGTTCGTCCAGCCAGATGATGAGCAGCGGATCGGAACAGGCACGCACCCACGCCCTGCACGCGGGTGCAGGTCTAGAGCGGGCGTGCTTTTCTGGGTCTTAGGCGAGTGGTGGGCCGCGCGCGGGATCCGGCAGTTCGTGCCGCGCATATTGCGTAACCGAGCGGAGCGGCGCGCCGGATTGAACGAGCGCATGTGCGCTGGCCAGAAGGGCGATCGGCGCGCTCAACAAAGCGACGAGCGAAGAAGCCGAGTACGGGCAGGTCAGGCTGCTGCCTTTATCCGTCTTCTTGTGAAGCGGCAGGCCATTGGCGTCGAGGTCGACGGATACTGCGCCGTGCTCGGTGCATATGACGACGGAGAAGGTGCCCGGTTCGGTGCCGAATTCGAGCATCAGTCCTGGCGCCAGAAGGCTGCGCAGGACCAGCGCGAACGCAACGAAAATGCCTATACGAGCACGCACGACACACCTCACTGACCATCAGCGATATGTGACGCGAGAGCACTGTTCAACTGCAATCCGTCGATATTCGACGATTGCCAGAATCGCCTGTTGCCGGCTTGCGACGTTGATGAGCACCGCACGTATGGCTGCGCTCGAAAATCTTGAGTGCAGTGCCCGCACAATGAATGGGACGTTCGGCGCCCGCGGCGCCGTTAAAACATTCAGCGTCTCATTGGCCGTGACGATTGAAGCTTCTGGACGCGATGCCGAGAAAGCCGTCATGGCAAAGGACCGGCCGAGCGCATTGGGTGCGCAAGCATGATATCTCGGCAGTTCCCACCAAAGCGGACTTGATGGCTATTTTCCGGTCATGAACCGTTGGCGGACGACAAACGGGTGTCCGTTCGTGAGACCGGCATGTATAGCTAAGCCGACATCGATCGGCTCGTCGCGCAAGCAATCAGTAGACACTAAACCACCGTCCGCTGCTACGGTCTTTGACGCGCGCGGTCTGCCAAAGCAGACGTGCCGATCAGGGACGCGTTCGCCCTTTACTCGTTGCAGGCGGCTGTTGCTTTGCCGCGCTTGCCTTGGCTCCCGATTTCCCACGATTTACAGATTTCTTGTTGGAGCTAGCGTTGAGCCCTGCAAGTTGCTTTGTGAGGTCGCCCGCGAGTTGCTCAGCAAGTTCCACAAATGCTCGAAGCTTCTCAAGACGCAGTTGAATCTCCTTCCTGGCGTCCTCGTTTAGATCTGATTCCTTGCGAAGCTCCTCTTCATCCGCAAAGAATCTGATGATTAGTAGTTGAGGATCATCAGTGACGCCTGCCTCAAGCGCAAGTTTGACCCATTCATCTGCTCGTTCTACTGAGCCTTCTGCTGCTCGTAGTAGGGCGTATCGGATAAGCAGCTTGGCTGTATCGTCTATTCCACTAGCGATCTTCAGCCAATCGTCAGCCTCGCTGCTCTTCTCAGAATTCTCGGCTTCCGAGTGGATAGAGACGAAATATCGGGGTCTGTCGTTGTCCGGCCTCAGGCTATCGAGCGCCGCCAGGATTGGCTGCAAGTTCTCGAAAGGTCGCTTCCCTCGTGGAAAGCAGTCAATATGTCTCCATAGCTGCAGGATGGTATCCGCACACTCTCTTCTCGCCGCTTCCGCCTTTTTGTCAGAACCCTCTGCGGTGTTGATAAGCTCAGCAACGTAGTGGGCCATCCAACGGCCCAGCGTATCAGAGGAGTCATTGAGCCCCAGCTCGGTTACCAATCGCTTGCCAAGAGCTACGACGCCCTCAAAGCGAGGTGATTTCTCCATCTGCTTGGAGGAGGAAGATTCGAGCGTAGGTACAGAAGTACGGGATGCCATCGTCAATCTCACTTGAGTATTCAGACTTGTGAACACGCCTGTCAATTTCGACTTTTATTATCAATGCCTTGTCGTGCGTGCGCAAGGCTTCGCTTGCAAGCTTCCAACTCACTTGAAGAAGCGAGCCTCGTTCGGGAGAGGAGCGATCACGATCATTGGATTCCCGTTCGCCCCATGTGCGTGAGCAGCAAACGACATCTCCATCATCATCAGAGGCTACGCGCCAGCGTCGCGTCTCCGAGTCACTTGCAAGCTTCATTCCCCGCACGAGAGAAAGCGTAGGAGCAATGGGAGGAAATCTGATAGAGCCAGACCACGGATCATCGAAATCAATTCCACTGCCGTGTACCCCCTCGCTCACCCAGCCTTTCAGTTGAAAGACGCCACTATCGAACTCGAGGCTATCCCCGGCAGAGGGAATCCCATAGTCGTGAAAGTTCTGAGCTGTTTGCAGCGCCCGCAGGAGCGCCTGCCCAGCCAGTGGGGCAACGCATGCGCTACGAATCGTGACGGTCTCCTCTCTGTCGCCCGATACAGAATTCCACGATCCCCAAAGCGGAAGCCGATCTTTCTCTCGTAGCAGCACATCGTCGAAATCAGACCGATTGATCGACCAACGCCAGTGGTTGTTAGGGGCCTCCAACTTCCAGCTCGGCTCGTCCAACACGCAAAGGTCTCGACGATCTGCAAGCCAAAGGCCGTCTTGTCGCGTCAGGGAGTGGCCCGTCAGCCATTCTGTAAACCTGTCCTGATCCTCCTCATGGGATTGCCGTATGGCAGAGGTCTGCAGCAACTCGGCTGCGACTACCATCATCGCATGATAGGAGAGGTAGAAATTCAACTCATCGGCTTTCGGCCGAGAGCTATGCGAGTGGGTTGTGTCGCCGCGCTTGAAGAGCTTGAGCCGATGCCTTTCGTCAGCATCCCATCTACTTGAGCCCGCGTAGCCCCATTGATCGCGGATCACCTTGATAGCTTTCCGCTCAATAAGCTTCTGGGATTTGCCGAATACTCGACCGAGGGGAGCCAGCCAGTATGGTCCCATATCAATTCCAAAAAAGTAGTCGTCCGCGCCTGCCTCGCGCTCCCCGTCGCCAGCCTCGGCGTCGATCTCCCCATTCTTCTTGCGTAGGGGCGCAAACGGCGACTGGTTGCAGCTCTGAATCGTTTTGCGCTCATCGTCCGAAAGCTTCGCGTAGCCCGCGCGTTCTAGCTCTGCCAGAGTATCAGCGACGAGCTGTCGAATAAGAACGTGCGCTGGCTCGCTCATCAAGAGACTGAGCAGATATCCGACATGCGTGCTGAGTGAGCTTGGATTTACAACTGCGGCAGCACGTAGCGCTATGAGCAGCCATTGGCGCGCATGAAAACCATAGAAGCAGAGCCTCTGATCGACATACGGCCCACCGCGCTCTTCTTTCGCCAAGGAGATGAGAGCATCGAGGAGTCCAGCACGACTTAACGTGCATGCCCCGCGAGCCGCATGAGCGGCCTCCCATCTTGTCTCGGACTCGGGCGAGGCTAAGGCACCCCAGATATAGCCGGCGATCGCCTGCTGCACCGATGCAGGGGGCAGAAGCGCGGGACGCCAAGCACCATCCCCATCGGTGTCTCGCAGGAGCTCGTCCAGGAGACTGAGACCATACGTCAGAACATCCGAGGCTTCCTTGCTGTCTAGTAGTGGAGCAATGAGTCCGACGAGCGTGAATAGTTTTTGGGGGTCAACGACCTCCGTCGTCTCTGCAATTCCCTCCAATATCCAGCGGAGTATGTCGCGCTCAGGGGTTCCGGTCAGCTCACTCGCCACCTCGAACGGCAGAACCTCATAGTATCGGTTCTTTGAGAGGTCCAAGCAGTATGTCTTGCAATAGCTGCGAAGCGCGTTCGCCAAGGCGCCTTTCGTCGCCAACCGGTCACGCCACTCCTCAGGCACCACAGCCAGGAACGAGCGAAATCCGTAGATGCTAAAGCTATTGGCAGCGCCGATCGCCTCTATGAACTGGGGCTCTTTCCCCGCGGGCAATCGCTGGATTGCCTCACGAAAGAAGGCCTCGTCATAGAACGGTGGATCACCGCCGCGAAAGCGACGGTAGGCGGCATCAAGTCCAGCAAGGCTGGCGATGTCCTCACCGGCAAAGACGGCGGTCCATCTTGCCTCGTCGGCCACTCCATTCTTTGTATGTTCCTCGATTGATTCATCTCGGGTCTTCCTTGCCTCCATTGCGGCCTGGCGTTGCTCGGCGCGAGCCAAGAAGGCTTCGGCATCAACAAGCTCTATCCCAGCAGTACGGGCGGCAGATACTATATCCGCAAGCTTATTTGCATCAGCGTTCGCAAGCGAGGCATACCGCCAAACGTGCCGGAGAATGCCTTCTCTCTCTGACGGGGACTCGCTTGCTGCAACTGCTGCCCTTGCTAGATCGGCTTCGTCCCACCAGCCTTGGAAACCAAGTAGCGGAGCTGCGTCGCGAGCATCGATCACGCGTCGTTGGATAAGAAACGAGGTCAGCTCCGGGAGCAGCCGGCTGGGATTTCCGAACGATCTATCCCGCCATCTGCTCAAGATTGCGTAGGCGGAGCTGGGGCATAGCCCTGCTATTGCGTGGATGGTGCCTTCCCAAGCAAAATGCTTATCCCGAGCAACATAGTCATAGGTAAGCTCTGCGCAGCGAGCTAGCCGGTAGGCCACCTGCGGTGCCGGATTGCTTAGGTCGCTCGCCTGATCAGCAATATCAAGAAGAGCTACCCATCGGTGAAGGTTCTCGTCGCCAATCTTGCTCGCGACCTCCACTGCCTTTGCGAAGTACTCCTTCGCATCGCTTTTGCTGGCGGCGAGAATCGACCTTGCAAGCAAGACATATGTATCTGACTCGCTCTCTGCGTGCTGTCGGGTCGAGGTCAAAATACCATGCACTTCCGCCGCGAGTGCAAGCGCATGTCGACGGGCGTGCTCTCCGTCTCGTGCATTGGTCCGCGCTATCGCAAGTAGTGTCGGAATGAAAAGTGCCGTTCTCAGTTGACGGCGCCAGCGATCAAGCGCACCAAGAGAGGTCTCGGTCAGCGTCCCCTTGCAGGTCAGAGTCTCATGCCAAAGCCGAGCGATCTCGTCGGCCGTGTGCGACACCTCTCGATACTGGATGCCTTCCGCTTTGCCTGATGCTTCCAATGCCTGAGTTATCGCCTGGTCAACCTCATGGGCTGGGATGCGGCCGAGCACTGCTCTGCTTCTTAGGCTGTGCCAGGGCAAGAGCGCGCCTATGTCCTCCTGGAATTCCTGTAGGTCGCGCGACGAGCTGTAGGATGGCTTCTCTTTTACTTCGAGCTGCTCGCGTAGGTCTTTCGGAGCTACGTCCTTGAGTTCAAGAGTCTGGTCGAGAAGCGCCGCTCTCAGCGTGTACACCCTAAGATGTGGATAGCGCGCGTCACCAAAGCGTGACGCCAGGCCATTCGGTGGGTTCTCCGGGAGATAGCGGTCGAGCATTGCAATCAGTGCGCTGGTATCGGCAACAGACAGCTTGTGCGCTGCCTCCACCAAATCCGTAACGTACCCAAGCGCTTCACTCTTTCTGTTCCACGCGTTCGAATCTCTTAGGTGAATCCGCTCGCTGAGCACCAACCGTGCAGCGCGTCGGACAACGGCTGCGGGTACACATCGGCTTACCTTGCTCAACTCGCTGACAATTGGGAGGATGAGCCAAACATTGTTGCGGGCCTCAAGCGCAAGCTGCTCAAGCTCGTCATACCGTTGATGATCAATCAATTGCTCAGCCACCAGGCGGCTTGCCTCAAGCGATACTTGTCGCGGTCTCCATCCGCGCAACTCGCGTGCACAAGCTCGCGGCCCGTGAATATTGAGCTGCACGATCGCCAACGTAGATATATCCTTGGTGGTTACATGCTCCTGGCGCCCCTCGCGCTCCTTCTCCGGCAGCGTGAACCAATTGTGAAGCCACTCGTGCGCCATCCGTAGATGGCTCCGTGCCCTGCCGCGCAGCTCCCCGTAGCAAGAGAGAAGCCCCGCCTCGTAGACATTGTGCGAGCCGATCCACGTCGAATCGAAATTCCTTCGTGAGACGAGTTCCTCGGCTTGATCCAGATGGATGATGCTTCCTGCCAGATCGGTATTCTCGCGAATGAGCTTGCGCTGACGCTCATCCCCCGCGCCTTCTCCGCCTGCTTTTAGTGCCAGCTTTGCGGCATCAGCCAGCCGGCCCGATCGCAGGCAAGCCTTGATCGCAAACTGGAGCCGCTGGAGCTCAACGTCCCTCTTTTCAACCGGATTACCCTCAGGTAGGCCGTCCGAGGAGAGGGCAAGTGCAACAAGCTCGTCGAACATCCCAGCCTCGAGCATCATGGGAGGTAGGCACGAGGCCACATACGAGCTGCCCTTTGCTGTGGAGACCAATTGATTGACGAAGGCTTTCAGTGCGGAGGCGCTTGGTCGATATCTCTCCCGAAACCAGGTCTCAACAGGCTCGTCGAAAAACTGGATGGTGCTCCCGCTGACGACGATAGGGCGTCCCAAATCCAGGGCAAAGCTTCTGACCGCGGAGGCCTCCACACCGGACAGCGACGAGAGAACGGAGATCGGTATGAGCGGGCGGAGCGCGGCCAAGCCGGCACAAATACGATCGATCTGCTCTTTCTCCGGCTTGCTAGCAGAATCTTTCAGACGGTCGATGGCTTGGCTTAGCAAGCCGCCAATTGCGGCCTCGACCGTCGTCGGTTCCGGCCCAAGCCTTTGCAGAATCTCGCTGAGGCTTCCCCCTGCACTCAGTGCAAGGGCTTGAACGCGAGGATTGTGTGAGCTCAGAGCATGAAACTCATCTACGTCGTGCTCGGAGGCTGCGGGATAGAATTGTCGGAGAAGCGCTCGCGTCTCGCTTCGGGTGAACGACTTTAGCTCAATTCTAATGACTGATGGAGGTGGGTCGAGCAACTTCTGTCGATGTGAGCGGCAAAGCGCTACCAAACGAATGCCGTCAAGCAGTTGCTCGCGGAGTAAGTCGCGCGCAAACGATCTCGGTTCTCCAATCTCGTCGGCCGCAATCTGTGCGTTGTCGGCCGCGTCGACCACGATGCAAAGAAGTGCGTTAGGATTTGCACCCTGGATCAGCTTGATGGCTTGCTTCAATCGATAGATGAAGGCTCTAATGTATGCGGAGGCATCTGCGTGCGGAGTAGGTATCAGCGGATGGCAAAGACCACGGGCCGCCAGCTCATTGGCAATCTGCACGAGAGCTTCTCTGTGCCGATGGCGATATCCCGAGGCGCTTCTATACTGCCCGTTGCCGAAGCAGTCGTACAAGACGCACTCGGAGCCTTCGGGCAGGCCCTTAGCTATTCTTGATGCAAATATGGATTTGCCCACGCCTCCCTCGGCGTGGACTATTATGGGACGCCCGGTCGTGCTGACGATCTCCCGTAGCAGCTCCGGCTCTTGCTCACGCGGGATGGCGTTCGATGGGGGGTTGATCAAGGAGGGGGCGGGATAAAGACGATCCTCCTCGGTCTTGAGCGCGCGCAGCACGTCGGTCTTCGTGATGCTTGGATTCTCAGCGAACTCCGAGGTGGCCTTGCGCGTGACAAGCTCTTTGAGCTGGGCTGGGCCGTCTATGTCGCTATCCGCTAAGTAGCCAGAGAAGTCTTGAGCTAGGAGATTCCTCTGCTCCCAGAGGTCGCTCGCTGCTTCAAACCGCAAAAGCTTGCAGAAAGTGGAGAGGCTCTCTCCTTTGAGCGATGTGTACGTCTCAAGCTTCTTCAATACTAAGGCATGACGCGCAGCCAATCCGGCCCCTGCGTCGTGGATTGTCTCGATAATGTTGAGAGGAACCGGACGATTCGATACGAACCAGAGTTCCAGCATCTCCGCAGCCTCTGCTGCCCCCACCGTGCCTATGAAATTCTTGTATCGCTTGGCGAAGCCGGCAAACGTCTTCTCCAACTCGGATGGAGTCCATTCGTCATTGGGACGAGAGGTAGAGTGCTTGCACTGGCAATATCTGACGAGCTTTGCCTCGGATAAGCTTTCCGATCCAAAGTACTCTGCAATATCAATAATCTCCTCGCCGGCACTGCTCGCCGACGCCGATTTCGTCTCCTCGGGAGAGGCACCTTCGACAGTGATTGCTACCAGACCAGATTGGGGTGAGAGCAATCCAAGGCAGCGTCTCGCTCCCCAGAGGTAGTGAAACTGATCGCCATCGCGGCTGTAGCGGACAAGTTCTGACTTAGACATGTCGGCGGAAGGATGCCCGGGCAGGTAGATCCCGGCGGCTAAAAGAAGTCTTCGACAATTCTTGAAGGCGGCTAAACATGGTGTACGATGGCATCGAAAAAGTACGAGCCAACCAAGATGTTCGTCCGAATTTCATAGCTTTCCCCTGTCCAGTATCCGGCGCTCGGCGAGGCAGGTAGGCGAAAGCCCCTCCGATCAGCACACTGCTTTCTGCTAGCCTTGGCAAAATGATTCGCTGGGTATCCTGCATGTGGGAAGCATCCTTCGGCCCGGTCGTAAATGCCATAAGGAACGCGGGCCCGCAGCTCTATACGGCAGCCTTAGTCGCGAGCAGTCTAGTGCTGTTCCTGCCGGATAGCGTCATCGCGCAAATCGGCCTGACCGGCGCGCGGGAAACATACCGGCTGCCGTTGGGTCTGGTATTCGTTGCTTCGGCCAGCCTAGTAGCCGTGCACACGCTCTTCTCAATTCCAGGACTTCTAACATCACCATGGAGGAACTGGCGCTATCGCTCACACGTTCGCGAGCATCTCAGCAGGCTTACCGCTCAGGAGAAGCAATTTCTTCGGCCCTATATCGCCAACGGAGAGGCGACACGGCATGCGTCGGTCACGGACGGCATTGCCAACGGTTTACAGGCCAAGGGCATTGTCTACCGAGCCGCCAACATTACGCTGCCAGGACAGCCGGGCCTGCTACTGCCGTACAATCTGCAACCGATCGCGCGGAAGATACTCGAGCGAAAATGCTGGCTCCTCGACCATCCCTCTGTGCCTCCAGCGAAGCTCCGGCGGCTCTCCAATTGGGTCGTGCGAATGCGACAGCGGATCAAGACTTAGCACTACGAGTGGATTGCTGACGCCGAAGCAAATCACGTTCGCAACCGTCACCTGCGGCCGGCGGACCTCAGAGACGTCTGCACCGCGCCTGTGAACGGACACTCACTGAACAGACGCAACGGCCGGTCAGCCTCGAAGAGCTGACCTGGACAGGCTCACACGGCTCGAGGGAACGTGGTCGGTCGCCCACGTCTGCAATTGGGACGCAAACAACTAACGCTCGCGCTGTGAGTGGGTCGAGGTCGGTGTACTGCTGCTCGGATTGAATGCTCACCTCGTTTGCCCAGGAACATGCTCCTCAAGCAGCCGGTCAACTTCAATGCTCGGACCCGGATGGGTCTCGATCAAAAGGTCAGGGTTTGCTAAGAGTGAAGTCACGGCTGGCTAACAGTCGTTGGCTAACACGCGGTGTAACATGCGAATTTCTGCATCGTGAAATAGCTAATTAATTCAACGGATTGGGCTCCCCGGCTGCGGACATTTGCGAGCCCTACGGGCGCCATCCATTCGCGTAAGCGTTTGATTCTGCTGGGGAAAATGGTGTCATTTTTCCCAAACTTTGATCCCCAAATCCCAAACCTTCCGTATGGCCCGAAGTTGGGATGCCATGCTGCTCACGCACTAGGCGATCAATCGCCGAGCGGGCGAGCTTTCTCTGTTCGGCCGCCTTCGTGTAGCGCGCGACTTCTTCGAGACTGGCGTGACCCGTGATGGCCGCGATCTCGTTCGCTGAGCAGCCTGCCTCTGCAAGCCGGCGCGCCGCCGCTTTGCGCAGGCCGTGCGTGACACAGCGCTCGGGCAGGCCGGCCTTGCCGATCCGCGCCGCCATGAAGTTACTGAGCCCCTTCGAACTAAAGGGGCGCCCATAGTTCGTCTGCAGGATGGCCCCCTTCCGGCGCGGTGACGCTGAGAGGATGGCGTACAGCTCGGGATGCAAGGGGACCAGCAACTTCGCCTTGGTCTTCCGCTGCACGACCCAGATCCCGTCGTTACTAACCTCGGTCCATAACATCTTAGCGACGTCCGAGGTTCGCTGGCCGGAGTACAGGAACAGCGCGAATATGAGACGCTCGCGAGTGCCGATGTCCCATTTCGTCTCGAACTGTTCGATCTCGGCGTCGGTCCAAGTGTGGAACTCGCCTTCAGGGAACTTTTTGATACGGATCGTGGGATCGTCGGTCCGCCAGCCGTTGTCGATGGCGAAGTGCAGTAGCACCTTCAGCTTCTTGAGAAGCTCGTTGGCGGCGCCAGGTGTCGCGGCGCGCTTGGCGATGATCTTCTGCACATGCTTGCGCGTCATCTCCCGCACGATGCGATGTCCGACGTTCTCCTCGATGAGGAAGCGCTCGATGACGCTGGCGTAGGTCATCTGCGTCTGCGTGGCCAATCGCAAGTAGTCCGGGCTCTCGAAATAGTCCTGGACCAGCCGATCGAACGTCCCTGGGTTACCCCTGACCTTCCGTTCGGCCTTTGCTCTTGTTCTCTTGAGAGCAGCATCATAGGCGGCCTGGAAGACATGGGTGCCGGGTGAGCCAGGTAAGGGCGTGCGCTCCCCCTTGCCGTGTCGGAAGTAGTAGCGAACGCGACCGTGTCGGTCGACGAAACGCTCAACGTACTTGGGCTTCTCGACGCTCATTTGAAATCTGTCCAACTGTCTGCGCGAGCTTCAACCAACCCTGCTCCTTCCTCTCCCTCTTCGCGCGGAAGGCTTTTGAACGCTAGGTCGAGTTCCTCGATGTCCCAGATGCGCCGCCCGCCTGCGATGCGCGGCTTCGGCATCACGCGCGCCTCTACGAGCTTGCGGAAGAAGCTTGGCGAAAACGAGAGATACACCGCCGCCTCGCTCTCATCGAGACCTCGCCTCACGCTTAAGCGGGCCGCGGTCGTGGCTTTCGATCTTGAACTCACGGCAAGTCACCTCAGGCATTGGCTGTTGGGCGAATCTTGCAGCAGGACGCGGATATCGCGAAGAGCTATTTCCTAGCTACTCTCAGGCTCCCTTTACTACCTCCAAACCCCTCCGCGGTCGTCGCGGTTGGCGGGCCTTGATCAACGCGCAGCGACAATCGGAGCGGGCGCAGGCACCAAGACGTCCCGCGCGGGTGCGGGGGAAGATTTACGTGCCGCGCGACCTACAGACGTTTCGATGCGACAGGACCTTCAGCGAGAGGGTGCCCCAACTTCATGGTCGTGACGCTACGGCACCGCGTCCATTTGGCAAAGTCGATTGCCTACGCAAAAGGCATTCCCCTCGGACCTGAGGTGGTGGCGGCTCACGACATCCTCCCGGCGGGCAAGTCCGCCGAAGTTGCCTCGTCGGCGATCGGCAGTCGGCCCGATGCTGGGCAGCTGCGATCGCGAACGGGTAAGGCGATCATCTTCAGAGGCGGTGGCACGTCGCCCCGCGTCTGCCGCCGACCGTCTCGGCTCCGAGGAGCGGGAAACCGCCTCGTGGGTTCGAGTTCCACCCCCTCCGCCAGTTGCCACCAGAACAGCGGGCTCTTTTATAAATCTGTGGAAAAACAAGATGATGCGGCATCTTGCTAAGATCACCCCCACAGCAATACCACATACATCATGCGTTCGCCAAGGACATCCCAACCACGACTGATTTCGGTGCGCCTGCAGCGGGCCAGCGCGCTGTGATCGCATCTCGATCAGGAGCGTCCGAATGCTTCGCGACCTGCGCGATAGCTTGGAACTAGGGCATGAGGACCAAGGCACGGTTGCGGGAAAGTGAGCTCCGCACATTTACGAAACCCGGCCGCTATGGCGACGGAGACAACCTCTACCTGGTGGTCGACAAGGCCGGCGGCCGGCGCTGGGCGTTCCTCTACAGTTTCGCTGGGAGGCGCCATGAAGTCGGCCTCGGCGGGCTCCATCGCGTCTCCCTGGCAGAAGCGCGCGCCAAGGCCGCGGCGGCACGCGCAGCCCTCGACAAGGGCTTGGATCCCTTCCCCGACCGCCGCTCGAGGGTGCCGACTTTCGGAGATCTGGCGCACCAGCACATCAATGAAGTTGTCAGCATCTCGTCGCAGCCGAAACACGTGGCTCACTGGCAAAAGACGCTCTTCGATTATGCCCGGCCGATTTGCGCGCTGTCGGTCAACAAGATCACCACCGAAGCCGTGGTTGCCGTGCTCAAGCGGCATTGGGACGTGCATCCCGCGACGGCGAAACGTATTCGGGCGCATATCGAGGTGGTGCTCGATGTCGCCCGGGCGCGTGGCTATTGCATCGGCGACAATCCAGCGAGCTGGAACCGGCACCTGGAACACCTGTTGCCGGCGCAGCCTCCGCAACGCCCTCGCGGGGCAGTGCCCTGGAGGGAGATACCCAGGCTCGTCCGGCATCTTCAGTCATCGCCACGCGTGGCGAGCTCCTGTCTCATATTCGCCATTCTCACGGGCGCGCTGACGAGCGAAATCGTACCGGCGCTGCGGACCGAGTTTGACTTGAAGCGCATGCTTTGGACCGTTCCCCTGAGGAGGGCGTCTTCCGATCCGGGGGTAGACGGCACACCCGCGATCAAACGGCTGATACCGTTATCGGCGGCCGTGGTTCAGCTGTTGACTGCGCTGTGGTCAACCGGCGGGAGCTTTGCATTCGAATGCCGAGACCTTTGCGAGCCGATTTCCAGCTTCGCGCTCCTCGAGCTCCTTCGCGAGTTTGACGAAGCCGCTACGGTGCAAGGTTTGCGCACGTCGATCGATACATGGGCCATCGAGGCGACGCAGTTCACGAGTGAGATACGGTCGCTGGCGCTGGGCAAGACACCCGGCCGCAAGAGCCTGCGGGCGAGACCCGTGGACTTCGCCATCGGCAAGCGCAGAGAGTTTTTCGACGCGTGGGCTGCGCACTGCTGCGGCATGCTCGCGGGGCGCAAGAAGGGCGCGTAGGATCCACATCAGTTATCGACCGGTACCCCATCACCGCCTATTTCGGTAGATCCGACTGTGCCCTTGCTCGTTTGTCGAAAACGGCGATCGCGTTGCGCGATTGGCGGAGGGGTTCCGGATCACGGAACCCCACTGCCGAAAAAACCCGCAGCTGGTTCCTACTGGGGGCCTCTGGCCCGGCTATAATACTCGTGCATCGAGAACGGTCGTGCGTTCACCCAGTTTTCAACGTCGTTTCGCCACCAACGGCGCGCTTTCTTGCCGAGCAGCATGCCCGGCGGAAACCCACTTTTCGCAATCCACCGATATACGGTGCTTGCATTAACGCCGAGGAGACCCCTCACGTCCTCAATCGTTAGCAGCTTATCGTTCTGGGGACGCTGTTCTTCGAAAGAGGGCTCGCTAATGCTTGTCATATCTACCTCCGGCTACTGTATCTGGCGTCCAAAAAGGGTGCATTTCTGTGCAGCCGATCTTGCCGCGTGGTTAGCGCGAGTTATCCTGAAAATACGCGCTGTCGGAGATCTCAAACCAGCTCGACGCGCCTGAAGCAAAAGGGACCCTTTTTGATACTTATGCACAGCCCTGACGATCACGTTTGGCTCGGCCGGGCGTGGAAAGGTGTCTGGGGTTTGTGTGCATGATGATCGGGTACGCCCGTGTTTCGACCGACGAGCAAAACCCGGCTCTACAGTTTGACGCCCTTCAACGCGCCGGCTGCCACCGGGTTTTCGCCGACTACGCCTCAGGCGCGCGAACAAGCCGGCCAGTGCTGGACCAGGTTCTCGCTGAGTTGAGAGTCGGGGATGTGCTGGTCACGTGGAAGCTTGATCGTCTCGGGCGGAGCCTTTCGCACCTGATATCGCTCATATCGCAGCTGGAAGCGCGCGGCGTCGCCTTCCGCAGTCTCTCGGAGGCGATCGATACAGGGACTGCTAGCGGACGCCTGCTGTTCCATATCATGGGCGCGCTGGCGGAGTTCGAACGCGCGCTGATCAGCGAACGCACACGAGCCGGAATGGCAGCCGCAAAGTCGCGCGGCGCTGTCTTGGGGAGACCGTCAAAGCTTTCATTGGATGACATCGCCTCGGCGCGCAGATCAATCACTCACGCTGGCCGATCGGTTCGCGACGTCGCGACCGGACTCTCGGTTTCGAGAGCAACGCTCAGGCGCGCGGTATTTCAGTCGTTAAAAAAGTGAGCCAGGCATGGCCGTCGCGCAAATACCAAAAGTCCCATGAGCGGCCATCGCGCTTGCTCTGGCCGGCTCCTCCTTGGGCGCCCAAGACCAAGTCCGCTGATGAAGGCAAAGCCGTCCGCCGATGCTCAAGAATTATCGTCGTCCGGAACGTCTTCAAGCAGGCCTGCTGCACGAAGTTGATTTACTGCGTTCCAGCCCGGTTCAGGCGACCTGGCCGACGACCACCAGACCCCTCCACCCGTTAGCCACCGCTGGCGCAGAGCGCTGTTTCGCTGCTCCGGGTCTCGCCCAACACCATCGACACCGGATTCAAATCCGCAGCTCGGACACAGGTCATACGTGGCCCCGTTATCAGGGTGCCGCTCGACGAAATTGGGATAACCGCAGATCGGGCAACCTGCTTGGGGCATCAAACCTTCAACGGGAAACCCAGTTTTAAAGCTTGGACTGTTGAGAAGCTATCAGCAAGCGTCAGCCTGAAAAATGGCGGGCCGCACTCCCTCCTCAAGCCACAGAACGCTCGGTCCCACGAGCGGCTATCGGGCTGGCGCGGCGCAGCCACCCAAGTCTATCGCCTACCAAGTCCGCTCATGGGGCAAAAGCTCTGGCGTTGGCGCAGGCCAGGTCAGCGCTTGATCCGGCCCGCCGCGGATAACGTCCCGCACGTTCAGCGCCGGCATCGCCGTGCCTTTGTGAGAATCTTAAGTGCATCGCGGCTGGGATGCCCCGTCGGCTTAGGCAAAGCTGGACCCGGTGGAATCGATGTCTTCCGTTGCCCCCGCGCCTCACAAATCGTTCCCCCTGCTTCACGGCTAGCAGAGCGCAATTGACCAAAGGCCCCTTGCACAGGTCTTCCGGCGATTTCTGCGGTTCTGTCGCTCGGGATTGAACAAGCCACCTCTCCCTCGCCAAGGAAGTGCGATCGAGCGCCAAGCAGGCCTTCCGCTGCCCCTTCAGTGGCGTAAGCTCACGGTTTGCACTTCACGGGGCCTCTCCAGGGCTTCCCCACTCGTAAACTTCCGATTAGAGAGAATGGCGTCGCTATTTGCTTTTCTCCACGCAGGCCGCGGGGCGCGCGCCCAGCATCTGCTCCACAAATATATTAAGGTCAGAGAACGGGGTACCCCTTGTCGAAGCAGGGTCAAAAACCGAACCTTGACGAATATACAGCCGAGGTGCTGGATCAACTTGGTTTCAAAGGACAGATGGCGAAAGCCGAAAATGTTTATGAAATTAATATGCGCTCGGCTCGCGCCGCTGTGGGCGAGGAGCCGGCTTTTTTAAGCGTCGTGGCCACGCTTCGTGGATTGCCAGAAACGTATCTAACAGGAGATCCTGAACTCCTTTTCTACCCCGCCAACATTCCAGACGACTTGCGACTAAAGATAAAGCCGTTTGGCAGCGTCATGGAGAAATTGCATCGACGCAATGTCCTCTACAACAAGAAATGGCCTGCGCCGCCTCCAAAGGGGGTTTTGCCGCCAGAACGCGTCTATGTCGATGTAGATGATTTGCTCCGCACTAGATTGGTCTGCCGTTACCTCGATGGGCCAAAATATGTATGCGAACAACTAAAAGCATTCTGTGACACTTCAAGTATAGAAAGCAATTACAGAGAGCTCAGCACCGATGCAGGTTACTACGCCTGGCACTTTTATTTCCGGGTGCCGGCGGTAATTCTCATCGCCGGCGCCGCAGAAAAGCAAGAGATTTGGGTGGAAATCCAGTTTACGACCCAGCTTGCCGAGGTAATAACGTCTCTTACCCATACCTTGTATCAAAGCCGCCGCGCGGATAGCGATCTGATAGATCACTGGAAATGGCTTGCGGCGTCCCCGCAATTCCGGTCTGCATTTTTAGGCCATGGGCTGCATTTGCTCGAAGGATTGATCCAGAGCTTCCGCGATGACATTTTTGAAGCACGGGTGCTGGAGCCCGCCAAAGCTTCCCAAGAGCCGGGCGCTGATGATGCGCAGCCCGACGAAACGAAAGCCGAAGGAAATAAGTAGATGACAATAAGCTCCCCCCAGCCCTCGGTCCTCCACCTGGTAACGATTTTTCGGCAGATCACTTCCGGGGAGATAAGAATTCCAGCCTTCCAAAGGGGATTTGTATGGAGTGAGAAGCAGGTTCTCGATCTACTTGATAGCGTTCTACAGGGTTACCCTATCGGAAGCTTACTGCTTTGGGCAGTGGATAAGCGCACGTTGAAGACTGCAGCCCCAAATGCGACGTCCTTTCCCGTTGTGCCTGAACAGTATCCGACAAGCTATGTTCTCGATGGAATGCAGCGACTCTCAACGCTGTATGGGGTTTTCCATTACGGGGTTAGCACTCATGATCGTTTGTTCGAGGTGTATTACGATTTGGACGGACGGCGTTTTACCCGGAGTGACTTAGGGGAGATTTCGGAAGCAGCCTTTCCGTTGGCCGCGCTTTTTATACCGAGAAAGTTGTTGGAACACCAAGCCCGGTTAGCGTCTAGACCCGATGGCGATCTTTTGATCGAGAAGCTTCTAGCTCTTCAGGCGGCTTTTCAAGATTACATGGTTCCTCTGGTTACGATTAGAAGCCAAGACGTGTCACGCATCGTAGGGATTTTCGAAAAGATAAATTCGACTGGAACCCGGTTAGATACTGTGGATTTTATGCGGGCCATAACCTGGGCAGACGACTTCGATCTCAACGACGCTTTGGAGGACGCTGCAGCTGAACTCGCCGAGGTGGGATTTGAGTTAGAGGCAGAAACTATAGTAAAATGTGTAGGCTTGGTATTAGGCATTGCGCCGACGTCAGAGGGGCTTTTGGAGATGCGGAAACGTACTCCGAAGGAGCTGCGGGCGGCGTTTAGGACAACTTTAGCGGGGCTGAAGCGAACTTCCGAGTTTCTATCGAGCCAGTTGTCCATTAAATCGTCGTCCCTGGTTCCCTATGAGGGGCAATTATTGCTGACATTTAAGACAGTCGGCATGCAGGAGGCAAAACCCAAGGATATACCGGGGATTGTGCAGTGGTTCTGGGCTACTGGGTTCAACGAAGCTCTCCGAGGGAAACCTGACCATTATGTGGTAAGGGCCATAGATAATTGGCGCGGTCTCATCAAAGGAAGCATTCGGGGGTTGGAGCCACGTCTGCGCCTTACGGAGGCCGATTTTGCCGAGAGGCGGCTTGTATCTCGTGCGGCATTGTCTTCAACCTTTGCCACGATGCATGCGGTGAATAGAGCTCGGAGCCTTGGAACAGGGGATGTGATAAATCCGGATACCTATATGTCAGGGAGTGACTTGAGCGGGTTTGCGCCCGTGTTCGCTTTATCCGAACTGCGGGGTGCCGACCACGAGCGTCTAACCTCACCAAGACTGTTCGGAAACGTTGTTCTGTTGGATGAAGATGCTCTGCGAATTTTTGGCAGAGAAAATGCCAAAGAGGCAGTGCTTGCGGCGGTTAATAAGGGGGATTGGGCGAGTCTAAGTTCGCAGTTCATCGACGAAGAATGCGTCAAGTGCTTGCACGATCAGGATTCGCAGGGGTTCATCGACAACAGGGTTCGATTGATGCTGGCGAAGGCCACGGAACTCGTTGGAGAACCCTAAGCTCACCGCTGACGAGCAATTGATGCGGACCGTGGACAGTCGTTGACGACCCCTGGCGTCGGGAGGTTCATGTTGGCTGTCGACGGCAGAGCGGCTCAGGCAGAACCGGGCAATGTTGCCTTGCGCTACGTGTCCTCGACGTCCGCAAACTCGGCGAAGCGCGTCGGTGTCGTGAACACTTGCTATGGTTCAATAGTCAGCGCACATGTCTGCCGGCGCAGCAATCACCTAATCAAGCGAAATTCCTCACCTCGTCGCGACGACGGAATGCCACGGCGGCGGCACCAGCAAAGGAGGGCGATCATGCAGCTCTTCAAAATCTTTGTGGCAGTCGGCCTATCAGGGCTTGCGTGCCATGCGCACGAGCTCCCCGACTACGACCTCGACAAAGTGTGCGCCACACACAGCGAGTACCCGGACAAGGAGGCCTGCCTCAAGGAGCAGAAGCGTTCGCTGAGTTTCCTGCCCTCTATCCTGGAACGCGTGCCAAAGGACGCCGATCTGTCCCTCTGCTTCACGCTCACCCGCCCGCACGACGTACTGACGTGCGTATCCGACGTTCAAAGCTACGGACACGAAAAGGCTCGCTTCAATAAAATCCTCGTGCACCTGCAGCCTGGTGCGGCGCCGCTGCCGCATTACGACATCGATAAGGCATGCCGCGCTGAAATCGACGAACTGTCTGACCGGCAGGCGCGCTACGACAGGTGCTTCTTCGACAACCAGCTACTCTACGACCACATCAAGCACTTCTGGCCACGCCTTCCTTCGGACGTCTCCGAGGCTTGCACAGCGCAGGCGCAGCGCGCCAAACGGCCGGTGTACGAGTACCTCCTCTCCTGCGTCCGCAGCGCGCTTGCCAAGCTCGAGAAGGAGCAAGCGCTGCCCAAACGGGAATTCAAATACTGAGCTTGAGCCCCGCGTAAATGGCTCGATCCAAGAAGCGCGGATAGCGGGTGCCACAGATCACGACTGCGACCGTGCAATGGTTGTGAGAGACTGAACGATGTGGGTGTTCACTTTCGGGTCCTTGATGGCAGACGGTTGGGAAAAGGACTTCGACTGCATAAGCCGCGCCCAAGCCGAACTCCTCAACCATCGGCGATCGTTCAACAAGAAGTCCGTAAAGAACTGGGGTACGCCCGAGCACCCCGGACTGACGCTCGTTCTTGAGAAAGCTGAAGGCGAGACCTGCACGGGGTTTGCATTTGAGTTCGCGGGTGACGCGCTCGGCGAACAAATAAGAGTGTATCTCAGAAAGCGAGAGGCGTGCGATCCGACCGTGCTCACTGTCAGGCTACTTGATGGAACGCAGGTGCAAGCCCATGCTTACGTCTATGCGGGAAAAAACCTGCTGCCGGTTGGCACGCCATTAGAGGAAAGGGCAAGGCTGGTTCTAGGCGCTGCGAAGGGGAGCAGTGGAACGGGCGTCGACTACGTTCAAAAGACTTTCCGCGAACTTGCGAGAGCTGGTATCGATGACCCCGTCGTCACCGCGCTTTGGAATTCGGTCAAACCCGCAGCCTGAAGTTTTCTGGCTCTGCTTCCAGGCAAGCACAATTCGTCCGCTCAGAGATAGTATGCCGACGCGGAGGGTGCCCCTTGTTCGGTCACATCTCGAACTGAGGCTGCATGACCGCTTTCTCGGCGAAGCGACCTTTCAACCGAGGGCGGCGCGTTGCGCTTGCGTGGCGGGCGCAAAGTTGGCTTCTGTGTGCGAATGCCGGCTCGGCGAGTGGCCTCAAGACAGAGGACGGTTTAGCGGGTCGTATCCAGATCGCTATTTTTGCTGGTTGCAAACCAACGCAAGGGTTTAGGTTTGGGCAGCAGATTACATGGCTCGCTGGCACCAATGAACCGCATCGATCATCTCAAGGAACTGTACGGGCTCTTGGATCAATTGGAGAGCGTATCGGGCGGGATGCGGCTTCTATGTGAGCTGCGCCCCCGCAATCCTCGTAGAGGCGTGTACTTCTTCTTTGAGCCTGGCGAACAGCGTACGGACAGCGGACGCGGTCCGCGCCTCACTCGAATAGGTACTCATGGACTTGGGGCGGGCGCCAAGTCCACCTTGCAGCGACGACTTCGTCAGCATCGTGGAAACACTGTCGGAGCGGGCAATCATCGTGGGTCAATATTTCGATTGCTCGTCGGCGAGACGCTATCCGCGCGCGGCGACTGTCCCGAATGCTTGTCTTGGGGCAAGAAAAGCAGCATGGCCGCGGCTGTGGACGAACTGGGCGCGTCTCGGGATGATCTCAGGGCGAGGGAAGAGCCGATTGAGCGTGCCGTCAGCGAGTACTTAGGCAAGATGCCATTCCTGCTACGGCCCGTCGACGATGACCCCGGTCGAGACAGTCTACGAGGTGTCATCGAGCGGAATACGATCGCTCTGGTGAGCAATCTTGGCCGCGACCCCTTGGAGCCACCCTCCACTGCGTGGCTCGGGCGTTCCTCAAAGAGACAACGAGTAACACAGTCGGGTCTGTGGAACCAAGGGCATGTCGACGAAGCATACCGCCCGGATTTTTTGCGAGTATTTGAATCGTTGATGACGCGCGGGTTGCACCTGTAGCCTTGGATGGCTCTGCCTGAACGCGTAATACACGGCGGCGGCTAGGCCAAGACTTTCGCATCACGTTGCGACGTCCGCAGCGCGCTATGGCTTGTTGCGCCGACGGAGTCAGATCCAGGTAGGTCGACTAACGGGAGCGTCGCCTTTGCTCCGCCGCGTCGCCGACGATCGGCACAGGCCGGCTCGGCCAAGCAACGTTGAGACTGCTGCTCCATCGCGAGGTGACATGACGCGCTGGACATCGCGCTTGACGAGCTAAAGGCGGTCAACGAGGTCTCCGAAACTTCCGGGGCGACGAACGGGCTTGCGATGACGCGCTCCTCTAGGTACGGGCCATCCCTCAATTGCGGCCTCCCGGACTGCGGACGAGCGAAGAAACTTCACGCATCTTCTGGTGATGTCTGGGGCAGGCAGGCGGGTGCCGCCCTTCAACGCGCATTCCCAGATAGTGAGGGTGCGCCAGCCGTTATGGCGCAGTGCGCGTCCGGCAGAGCAATCCCGCTCCCGATTGCGGGTGATCTTCCCTTCCCAGAATTCACGCCGCGTGGCGGGCCACTTGAACAAATGGCAATCGTGGCCGTGCCAGAAGCAACCATGCACGAAAATCACTGCCCGGTATTTGGGAAACACGAGATCGGGCCTGCCGGGCAGCTTGCGGTCATGCAGTCGATAGCGGAAGCCTTCGGCATGAAGCGCGCGGCGGATAAGCAGTTCCGGAGCCGTGTCGCGCCCGCGAATGCGGCTCATGTTGAAACTGCGCTGCGCGGCGGTCAGAACGTCCATAGTCGTTCCTAGTCGGGTTTCTTGCGCCGCCTGCTCACGGCTTTCATGGATTCCGCAATGTCGGAGCGGGTACCGGCATCCTCATCGGGTTCCCATTCCTCAAGCTGCTCGAAGAAATCCTCATCGCCGATTTCGGCGAGGCGCAGCTCATCATCCATGTCAACCTTCACGGCAAGCGGGAAGCGGACGACCTGACCGCTGACAATGCCCTGTCCGGGGCCGAATCCCGGAATCATGCGCGAGTCCGCATCCGTGAGGTTCTCCATGACGGAGCGCACGAAGGTCTGATCGCGCGGGTTGACTAGGCGCAGGATCAGGAAGGAGTTGCACTGAGAGACGATGGTTTCATCGAGGCGGCTGGGCCTCTGGGAGATCAGCATAAGTCCTGTGCCGAATTTGCGCCCTTCCGTGATCATGCGCCGTATGACGGGAAGCGAAACGGCATCTTCCGTGCCTTCCCGCGCGGAAGGAATGAAAGTGTGAGCCTCTTCAACCACGGTAAAGAAGGGTGGAATGCGGTCACTGAGGTTGGCGCGAAATTCGAACAGGGTTTCCATAGTGATCGCGGCCAGAGAGCATTGCGTGATGTGATCGTAGCCAGCCAAGTACAGGATGGATACCTGTCCGGGCTGAATGATCTTCTCCGGTTCGGAGAACGGGTTGGGCAACGCCTCGAAAGGCAGGTTCTTCAGTTTCTTGCTGTCGCGCATCTGGCTGCTGGTGCGCCGCATACGCTGAAGCCGATCCTGCACGATGCGAAGCCCGCGGCTGACCGCGCCTACGGTACCGCGCCAGTTGCCCGATGTTGGCGCTCCCGAAGGCGGCGTACCGTTAGAGATATCGGATCGGGTCTGTTCCAGAAGCCGCCCGATATAGGCAAGCGCCTGTTCGCCTTGCGATGCCGCACGCCGCTCGTAAAGGGCGCGAAGATATTCGCTCTGGGATTCCGTAAGCCCGGTTGTCATTTGCAGGACGAGCCGGGTGATGAGATCTTCTTCATCCTGCTGGATGAGCAGCTCCGGATAGAAAAGCTTGATCGAGCAGTTTGGCGCTTCTTCCTGCAATAGGGATACGCATCGCGAGAGGCCGATGTAATCCCCGTGCGGGTCTAGGATCAGGAGCGGATAGCCGTGGCCGATAAGTTCGCGGATGATCCGCCGCGCGGCCACTGTCTTGCCGCCGCCCGTCATGGCGAGAATGGCAAGGTGGCGGGCCACGAGCTTGGGCGCTGAGAGCGTGACTTCGACATCGGTGCGCGCAATCAGGCTGCCAACGCGGATGCGGCGTTCGTCCTCCACCTCGCCGATCAGGAGCTGGCGGACAGCTTCGGCAGGCGGATGAAACACGGTGCAGGCTGGCTTGACCGGATATGTGAGAGGAAACAGATTTGACAGATTCACATCAGAGGTCGCGCCCAGAATAAGCGCTGAGGCTTCAAGCTGATCGCGCGTATTGGCGAGAACCGTTGATTCAAGCGAGATGCCCTCCGCTGCCAGCTCCTGTCCTGCTTCAAAGGGAAAGAAGGGGTTGAAGCGGCGGATGTCTGTGATGCGCGCCCAGACGTAGATGCGGGTCTGCTGCGTGAATGTGCCATCGGGCACGTCCATACTGAGGGCAACGATATCGCCAACGCGCGCCTGAAACTGCTTCAGGATAAAAGTGAATTCAGCGATTCCGGCGTTACCAACGACAGTGCCCACGGCGCGCCATGCGGCTTCTGCCGACTGCTCCGGCGGCGTTGCTGCTTGATCCATAGTCCCCCCAATTATCGATTTATACCGGGCCTGAGCAGCCACTCCCGGTTGGAGCCGCACAACATGCGCCGGAGAGCATCAAATGTCTTGGTATCGCCCGCATCAAGCGCGCGCTTTAAAGCCTGAACGGATGTGTATGTGGCGATGGGCTTCGTCATCCAGTTTGGAACCTTCGCAAACTTGTCCACGATGTCGAGGCCAACGGGGAAGGAGTATTTCGGCAGCAGGAGCGAGCAATGCGTGACGAGTGCTGCCGCTTCGGAGAACGAGCCAAGATTGCCTTCAAACATTTCCAGCCGTGTGGGCGCGCTCCACTCCGATACCTGAACATATGAAATGTAGGGCTTGGGATAATGAACGATATGCGTATCCCGCCATGCAGGCGGCGCGCGGCGCGGCTCGTTGCGGTCAATCATAACCGGGCGCAGCGCTTCTCCCGGCTCAAGCAGGCAGCGGAACAGGAGCGAGTCTGTGATCCGCCCGCCTTCGCTGTCAGGATCATCGGAAGGATCGATCTGGCGGCGGAACCAGGTTTTCCACTCGGCAGGCGGTACGGGGAGAAGCTTCGCGATGGCGTGATCGTCCAGCGAGTCCAGCACGGCTCGGATGACCGAAGATGTGGAGGCCTCCCGTTCGATAACGCCGCATACGATGGCATTGCTATCGCGCAATAACTGAAGCTGGCGCAAATAGACGCTGATAAAATTGCGCTCCCTGCCCGTGCGCGGAGGTTCTTCCGGAAGCAGCTCGGAGAGCGCGGAGTCAGAGAAGTTCGGAAACTTGTGCCGCACACGGCCAGCCATGCGCGCAAACAGGCGATCTTCCATGATGTCTGTGTAACGGGACACCGGATTTACCAGCGCCCCGTGCATCAGTATCCACTTCACATCGGGGGACTGGTTCAGCATCTGAACCGCGCCCGCCGCCTCTATCGAGATGCGGGCGGCATCCCTCAGCGCACTGGTATCGGGAAAGCTGCTGTCATAAACGCCCCCGTCCTCGTGAGCGTACAGCTCATCGATGAGGTGCTTTAGCATCGTGAATTGTTCGCGCTCCGGGCCGGTCTTGCCGGGAGTCACCAGATACCCGCCAACGCGGGCGGCGATGGGTGCGGAACCCAGCATGGAGAGATTGGCCAGTCCGCCATCGATGAAGCCGATCTGCTTTCCGGCTACGGTGGGCCAGAACGCCTTGTGATCCTGCTGCACCTGCACGATGCCGCCCGTTGCCAGCAGCACCTTGCGAAGCTGATCGGCGAGCTGCTCTACGATTTCCATAAAGCGGAGCTGCGCGGGCGCTGAGAGATCGCCCGCCACCTTGAACATGCGCTCCATGATATGCGGGCTGCGGATTTTTTCGTGGATCGTAGCCTTCTTGGCAGGGCGCGCCGGATCGCGGTCGCGCGGCATCGGCGTTATACGCGGAAGCGGCTTCTTGTCTCTTTTGATCTTGCTCCGCGCGCGCGGCAGCGGTGTCGGGCTTACGGGTGCAACGGCAGGGCAGTAGGGTTTGAGCGCTTCAAAGCCATCGGAGCCTTCTTCGAAGACAGCCATGCTGCTTTCAAGGTGGCTCGCTACAATGGCAGCTATTCCGGCATGAGCCACGCGGTTGTTATTGCGACTGATAAAGGTGATGGCGACCGGGGCCGATGCGTCATTCCCGCTGATCGTGCGGATCAGGGCAAAGTCCTTGCTGTCGAGCGAGGCAAAGGCTGCGCCTTCAATCTTCTTGCCGCCCAGCCTCCAGTTCTTGCCAGGCTTGCTCAGTGTGCGCTTGCTGCGGATGCTCTCGCTACCAAAAGTGACAAGGCAATCAAGCATGGCCCCGCCGCTGTCATAGAGTGCAGGCGATAGAATCTGGCGCGCCACAGCCGCCACGATGGCCAGCGCGCGCTGTTTGCTGGCCATGCCTGCCCGGTGCGCGGCAAACAGCCCGAAGTCGGAATCTGTGAGCGAGCGAACAACGATGATTTCCTTGCTGTCCGCCATCGCTGGTCACACTCCGGCAAATGCCAGTTGCGCCGCCTTGTCCTCGCGCAAGGCGGGCCGCAATGCCGATAGCACGCATCTGGCAATGGCCTTGGCCAGCAAGGGCGGCACGGCGTTACCTATCTGCCGGAAGGCGGGGTTCATCGTGCCGCAGAAGCGGAAGCCATCGGGAAACGATTGAAGGCGGGCCGCTTCCCGCACTGAAATGGTACGGGCCTGCTGGCTGTCGTAATGGATGTGGCTGTAGCTGTCCTTGCCAAGGTGGGCCATCAGCGTGCGGGCCGGAAGATCAGGCTCCATCTTGCGCCACTTGTTCGGAAACTTCGTGGGATCGTAAGGCGGGACGATGCTGGCCCGCAAAGCGAGCCAGCGGTCTGTTCCGGGCTTCGGCGCATTTCCTGCTCTGGCTTCGCGCTTCAGCGCTTCGGCGAACATGCGTTCGGCCATCCGGATCGCCTCCGGATACTGGTCGCCGGGCTTCAGGCGGGCAAACAGTTCGTAATCCCGTGGCAGATAACGGATGACGTGATCGGCGATTGATGAGGACGCAGGAAATCCCGGCCATCCGCGCATCATCCGGGCATAGGCGTTCTGCCGTTTAGGCGGCGCATAGGGCACTGGTTCATCGAAGCGTCTTGCGCCCCGGCGCAGTTCACCCGATGCCAGGAGCGCGCGCGCATCGATCACAGGGAGATCGCCAAGCGCCTGGCGCGCTGTGATGGCAGGCGGGAGGCCTGCTTTCGCGATGGGGGGCGTATGGAAATGCGCGCGCCCGGTTTGCGAGGTGAAGGCTTCCAGATGTTTGAGCGCTACGAGGCGGGAGCTTTCGTAGCCGGAAGGCAGATCGATCCTGTGGGACGGAGCCGGGAAGATCACCTCTTCCCCTGCCGTTCCATGAAGCGCCACCAGAAACATGCGCTCGCGCATTTGCGGTACGCCGTAGAAGGCGGAGTTCAGAAGCGTGTAGCCGCAGACATATCCCCGGCTGGCCAACACTTCACATATCTCTTCCGCGATATTGTGGCCGCCGTGATTGAGCATGTCGGGGACATTTTCGAGCACTACGGCAAGCGGCTGACAGGCTTCCACATAAGCTAGGTAATCGATGTAAAGGCGCGCGCGGGGATCGTGCCGGAATGCTTCGGGATGGTCAGCCACTTCGCGGAGCTTGGAGCGCCCCACGCGCGCGAAGGCCTGGCAGGGCGGGCCGCCGATCACGATGTCAAAGGCGGCAGCCGGATCACCCAGACGCAGGTCGTCACAAAGCTCCTTGGGTGACGTTGTGGTGATGTCGCGGGCCTGAGAATGGGATGGCGCGCCCCTGTGGAAATTCAGACCATGGGAACGGGCGGCATCAGGATCGAACTCAACGGCGGCCTCGATTCTTGCCCCGGCAGCATGGAAGCCTAGAGAGAGGCCGCCGCAGCCGGAGAAGATGTCCAGCACACGTGGAGCACCGCCTCCGCGAAGGCGGCGGAGCTTTTGCTGTATGCGGCGCTTGTCCATCCCCAAGTGTCGTCCAGAAAAGTGCTGCAACATGAGCAGGTTGGCAAAATCCGCCCCGCCACTGATTCGACTGCGGATTGCAGTATCGGTTGCCCCGCATCTGCAAACAAGCGCTCATCAGGACGTCTGCGAGATCGTTTGGCACCGTCCGCTGGTGGCTGCATGGCCGGAATTGAGGTCGCCCGTTGGCCGGGGGGAGCGTGGGCTTGCACAGACCCCTTCCAAAGGTGGGCGAAACCCGCTGAGCCGGAGACGCTGTTTACAGCGCACCTCTGGTGCTACGCACAAGCGGGATAAAGTGTGGTGTGGCGCGGCTGACCTGCGGGGTCAGATAATGGCAATCGGATCGGTATCTTGATGCGGGGTGATCCATGGATAGAGAAGCAGGGCCGCAGCGCGTTACGATTTCACGCGAGGAGCTGTACCGGCGTGTGTGGGACAAGCCGATGAGCCGGTTGGCGGCGGAGTTCGGCATATCAGGCAACGGTCTCGCCAAGATTTGTGACCGCCTGCAAATTCCATATCCATCACGCGGATATTGGGCGCGCAAGGAGGCGGGGCAGGAAGTGGTCCAATATCGGCTGCCTCCGTGCAAGGAGGGCACGCCGGATCAGGTGACGATTGTGCCCACGCCCCCGCCACGGCCCATATCGCCTGCTGTGCAGGAAGCGATTCAGGTGGTGAAAGAGAGCACCGGCGATATCGTTGTGCCGACGGAGCTGCGCCGCGCCCATCCTGTCATCGTGCAATGGCGGGAGGCGCGGAAGCAGCGCAAGGAGCAGGCGCGGCATAATCGGTATGCTGCCGCCGTACCAGACTGGACAGATAGTGAGCGCCGTCAGCACCGCATTCTGGATACAATTTTTCGTGCGGTCGAGAAGCGCGGATTCACGGTTGGCTCGGAGCGCCCGGAACAGTTCTTCTTCACTTACGAGAAGGAGAAGATCGAATGTCGGTTGCGTGAAAAAAACCGACAGGTGAAGCGCCCGAAGACATCTGATGAAAGGCGGTGGTCGAGCTACGGAGACAAAGACTGGGTGCAGGAGCTTGCGCCCACGGGCAATCTCGTTTTCACGATTGAGAGCTGGTGCCGCAGGGAAGACAGCATCAAGAAGGAATGGCTTGAGTCGGAGACGAAGCGGCTCGAAAGCTTTGTGACCGAGATCGTGGCCAATATCCTGCTGGCCGGGCCTTCGCTCGTGCGCCTGCGCACAGAGCGGGAAGAACAGCGACTGAAGTCTCAAGAAGCCGAACGCCTGCGGCAGATCGAGCAGGCGCGGCGCAAGACGGATCGCAACCGATGGCGCGCGCTTGTAGAACATGCGGAGCGCCATGACACGGCGGCCAACGTACGGGCGCTTCTAAAAGTTCTGGAGTCAGGGGGTGGCGATTCTGCCCGGATGATCGGCGACCGGTCTGTATCCGACTGGATAGCATGGGCAAGAGATCGCCTGCACGACTTCGACCCGGCAAACCACGGCGCCGAGAGCGTTTTTGAAGAGATTTCCAAGGTCACGGACTGGACGTACCGGGACTGAGTTTCGCGTCATCATGCGAGCGCTCTTCGATCCACATAAGTTCCATCGCTCCGGGGGAACCTCGAATCTGCTCGCGCTGACAAGTGCCCTAACTCGTGGGCCAACTGGTAAGCGTATTGCCAAGGATAGTTTCCCGGTGAGTGCAGCAAGATCAATTCATCCGGGTCATTGCAGTACCTCGGCGGCCCCTCTGGGCCATTTATCACCTGAACTACGTCCGACCTCACAGCGGGCTTGCCAATGCCCCCGAGTAGAGCATCCCGCACGGTCCACAAGAGGGTGCAGAGGCTGCTCAGCAGGATCCAAGCCGATAAGCGCCATTCGTAATATTCTGCATTCCTCTACACGACCGAGGCCGCACCCGTTGGGGTGGATAGCACTGAAGTCGGCTTCCGTTATTTGGGCGTGCTCGGTCGGGACGGTAGGCGCAGAGGGATGATCTTCACGCTCGTCGGGTTGGGAAACGCCAAACGGCACTATAAGGAGCAGTGGGAGATTCTGTCGGAGCATGCGCTAGGTACTGCAATGATTTCGTTGGGATAAACACCTTCCCTACGGGGCGCCATTACAACCCAGCCTAATTCGTTGAAAAATTAGAAGAAGCTCTCCCTCGCTTAGTGGTTACGCGGGGCTAAGAGGGCTTCTTACTGCAACAATCGCCTCGTGTGATTGGTCTGCTGTCGTCAACGGAGCAGGCCCAAGTCGGCGTCACAGCGCACGGCACGTCCACATAAGCGAGATGGTTTCTGGTACCTCGTCCGGCGAGTGCCGGCGCAGTACGCGGCGCTCGACAGGCGCGGCATCGTGCGTGTCACGACCGCCATCCGCATCTGCGGCCACGTCATGGGTGCACTGGACGAGTTCGACCGAGAACCCACTGGCGAACGAACTCGCGCCGACATGGCGCCGAATACGGCATCGGCAAGATGTGTGCAAACAAGCTTGCCGTCCCGATGTCGACGCTCAGGCGTGCCGTTGTCAGTGCCACAAAAATTGGAGCTGGGTGCGAAGGGAAGTCCATGATCCCGTCGTCGGCTACGCCTTGATGATCCCCAACCACGACTGCCTCGGCAAGCGTTAGATGTCGGGATGCCGCCTGCGCTGTCTGCGCGCGGTCCGGGTCCACACGCGCTTGAGTCTTCTCGACTGACCTAAAACCCCTCACAAAGAAACTTTCGCATGCTGCGCTTCGTCGTGCTCCGGTGTGCGCTCCTGCCAGACTGCTTTGAGGCCTTCGTAAAGATACTTCATCCCTTCAAGGCCCGAGCTATCCCAATATTCGGCGGCGGTCGGTGTGACCGCCAGCAGGCAGAGGTTCGGATCATCCTTGCCTTCCGGAAACCAGATTCTCCAGGCTTCTGACCACATCCCATCGATAAGCGAGCGATCCGTGACGACTCGTGCGGTGCCGTACATCGCCGCGAACTCGGAGTTGCTCTGGAAGGTGACGGCGACTTGGTTGTTCTTCTCGATCTCATGGATCTTGGGTGTCGTCAGCCCAGTCGCGAAGTAAAGCTCCTCGTCGCGCTCAAGTTTGGCGACCGCCATCGGCCGAACGTGGACGCCTCCAGACGGCGATTGCGTCGTGAGCATTGCTGTCCGGAAATCCTTGATGATGTCATGCAGATGCTTACGCGTGTCGGCCATGTTGGCCTCCTGTCGCCGTGGCGGTAGGTTTGCAACAGGTTGAGGCGGCAAATGTTCCGCTGGCCGCGTTTAACTGCATTCAGTTGGCCCTGCGGCAGCGACTGCGACTTCAATCAACAACAGCAACGCCTCCCGAACTTGATGCCCTCACTGAAGCAAGCAAAGCCCGGCATCGTGTGCTTGCCGGAGCAAAGCGGGCTTTTCAGCGGCGCCTTTGCTCGGACGAAGAGCTGGCGCGTGGGTGGCGATCAACGTCTGGCGAGCACACCAGTGACCGTAAGCCGCCATAGATTATTGTGGTTGCGAACGCGCCGAAGCGAGGGGAGGAGCCACTTCTTCTAATGGCCTGCGTTCAGCGGCGATGGACCAGCCCCAGGCGATGCCCGCGGCAACGATCATGAGAAGGGCACCCAACAGCTAGCCTGCGAACACGCTGGCGCGCGACCCCGTGTCGATCAGTGTTCCTAGCAACCATGGCCCCAGCACGCCGCCGACACCGGTGCCGATCGCATAGAAGAAGGCGATGGCGAGAGATCGCATCTCCAACGGAAACGTCTCGCTGACGGTGAGGTAAGCCGCGCTGGCGGCGGCGGAGGCAAAGAAGAAAATAATCATCCAGGCCATGGTGAGCTGGTCGGGCGTCACTGCGTCAACGGCGAACAGATAGCCGGTCATCGCCAGCAGCACGCCCGACACCGCGTAAGTGAAGGACAGCATGATGCGGCGCCCGAGCGTGTCGAACAGGCGCCCAAGGAGAACCGGCCCCAGGACGTTGCCGGCCGCGAAAGGCAGCAGGTACCAGCCGACGTTCTGTGCCGGCACGTCATAGAAGTCGGTGAGGATCAAGGCGTAGGTGAAGAAGATGGCGTTGTAGAAGAACGCCTGCGCGGCCATCAGGCTGAAGCCCACGACGGTACGCCGGCGTTGCGAGCGGAAGAGGTTGGCCGCTACCTCTTGCAGCGGTGTGTGCGTGCGCATGTGCAGGCGCAGCTTCGGAAATGGGCCGGAGGGCAGGTGATGTCCGGCGGCTGCGACGCGCTGCTCGATACCGGCGATGATAGCTTCGGCTTCCGCCGGACGCCCGTGAGTGATGAGCCAGCGCGGACTCTCTGGGATCCAAAGGCGCAAGAAGAAGATGACAATGCTCAGGGTGCCGCCGAGCAGGAAGGCAAGACGCCATCCCGTGTCGATGTCAAACAAGCCGGGATGCAGGAGAACGATCGACCCGGCGGCGCCGATGGCGGCACCGAGCCAGAAGCTGCCATTGATGACGAGATCGGTCCAGCCGCGCACACGCGCCGGGATCAGTTCCTGGATGGTCGAGTTGATCGCCGAGTATTCGCCCCCAATCCCCGCGCCGGTCAGGAAGCGGAAGAGCATGAAGCTCCAGATGTTCCACGCGAACGCGGTGGCGATCGTGGCGGTCATGTACACGGCGAGCGTGATGAAGAAGAGCATTTTGCGACCGTACCGGTCGGTGAGCCAGCCGAAGAACAGCGCGCCGAGCACGGCACCGCCGAGGTAGGCGCTGGCACCGAGGCCGATGTCCGAGTTGGTGAAGCGCAAGGTTGGGCTGTCCTTCAGCGCGCCGGAGATGGCGCCAGCGACAGTTACCTCCAGACCGTCGAGGATCCAGGTGATACCAAGGGCGACGACGACGAGCGTGTGAAAACGTGCCCAGGGCAGACGGTCGAGGCGCGCCGGGATGTCGGTTTCGATAACCGGCTCGGTGGGAAATGCGTCCGCGACGGGAGCGGGCCTCGGTCGTTGGGCTAGATTGGTCGGCACGGGCGCCTCTTTCGCGAACCGCAGCATGCCTAACGTGGCGGGAAAGGGTCAGTTCCTCGCGGGGAAGGCGCCGCCAGCGGAGAGTCGCCGCGCGCGAGCCGGCGCTGGGGATCCATTCCCCGACCCGACGCGCTGCGTTACGCTGCGGTCTCGCGCGTAGCAGACGTCGCGACGCAATTGCCTCGGAAGCAGACTTGGGCTTGTGCGCGCCGGCGAAGCGAGGCGAAGCTCTTGGCCCGCTCTGAGCATTTCGCACAGAAGGCGTTTGAGATCTGGTCAGCCTCCAGCTCGAGCCGCGCCAGGATGCCGGACGCCGTCACGTCTGAGATCGCGTTTTAACGGCTAGCCCATGGTGACTATAAATGCGCCGCAGGTGAGATCTTTCGCAGTATTGCACGCTAGAGGCGGCGCGCATGTATGTGGCGAGCTTTACGTCGAGCGCTGTACAGTTTCTCGATGACCGCCTCTGGGATGAAGCAATCACCCGTGTGAAGGCCGAGGACGGTCTTGAGGCAAACGGTTCGATGTCAGCTAATGTCCACTCGATATCGGTCAGTGGGGCGACGATGGGCCACCGGATGAGTTGCCAATGTGGCACGCGGTCGGGTTCCTTGCAGGATGACCCGGCTTGCAGCCGGCCGATTCCGTTGTCGAGGGCCACACGCTCAACTAGTTTCGAGATCCGGATATTCATTTTTGGAGGGGCGAATGCATTCTTTGAAATTGAGCTTAGCCGCCACCGCAGTGATTTACGCACTTTCGGGGCCGGCACAGGCTGATTGCATCAAGGTCGAGGCGCTTGGCGAAGCTGTGACCCACGATATCGCCGAGGTCTTTGCGACGCACGGTCTCGCAAACATCATCTATGGGAAGGGTCGCGTGGGTAAGGGGCCTGTCCACACGAAGTGTGTCGATGGCTCGGCCACAACGACATGTCGCTCCTGGCAGACGGCGTGCACAGCAACGGCACCACATACCTGCTTAGGCGCTTGGCTTTGCCTGCCCTTGTGATCCCGTGCTTGGCGCAAATGAGCGGGACTTACGAGAAGAGAGGGCCAACACTGTGCGTCACATCTCTCCGGCTCATGTGAAGCTCTAGGTGGAACGCCAGAAGGGCTCACGAGGTTGCGCGTGGCAACCGACGAGAGTCGCTGTGATCGCGCTGGCCAACAAGATCGCGCGCATGGCCGGCGCGAGATGCCATGCGCGAGCGCACAGGGGAACCCCTCGCGCTGGCGTGTTAGACGAAGCTTGGAGTGATTGAGATCGCGTCAGCAGGCGCGGTGAGAGCCGGTTGCAGAACGTCATCCCTGCGCACGCACTCAGCGGGCGGAGGGTCTGCTGCATTCTGACGATGCGCAGACAAGCGGGCGGTCCTACTCCGTCGTCTTTCCGTCGAAGTGCTCTGCGGCAGCCCCTGCCTCGGCCTTGGTGGCGCGAACTGTGCCGTCACGGTGCTCTGGCGGTGCGTAAATTGTGTAGAGCCTCAGCGGTTCGTTCCCCTTGTTCAAAACATTGTGCCGCGTTCCGGCAGGGACGATAAACGCCTCACCGCTTCCAATGGGCGAAGTCACGCCGTCGATCTGAACTTCGCCCTTGCCTTGCTCTACGCGGAAAAATTGATCGACGTCGTCATGCACCTCCGCGCCGATGTCTTCACCGGGTGCGATGGCCATAAGAACCAGTTGCAGCTTCTTTCCGGTATAGAGAACACGGCGGAAGTCGTTGTTGTTCTCGGTAAGTGCTTTGATGTTTGCGACGAACCCCTTTTTAGGCGATGCGCTCGCCGGAGAGGTAATCAGCGTCGTTAGGCCAAGCACGGCTGCGACAGCGAGAAGGGGGCGCATTCTGGTCATGGGCGTGTCTCCTGTTGGCGGCCCAGTTGTTTCAATCGACCCAGCATCCAACTACTTCGTTGCCGTTCGACGGGAATGCCGACCGGAGTTGAATAGGATTTTTAGAGAAAAGCCTTGGTTCGACGCGTTTGACCGTTCGTTGATTGGGGAATTTCGCGCAGGCTCACGAGCGCCGCTACTTTTCGACGGCAGTTGCGTTTGCCGGACGCCCTGCGCCATGCGTACGGCGGACTGCGCGACGTCATGATCGCCTCGGCTTCCGCGCAGTACGTTCGCATGTCGACGGAGCACCAGCGACATATTCGAGGACCAATCAAAAGCAGGCCATTGGCAAAATATGTCGCAGCATGTGGGATCGAAATCGTTGTCACGGCCGGCGGGAGCTACGGCGGCGTCGGGCGCGAACTCTGCGGGATCTCGCCATGCGTACCCGGAAAAATCAGCTTAGTGCGACGGCCGTTCTTCCTGCACGCGGCCTTCCAGCACGCGGCACCGGCGGGTCGACATTCTCTGGCATGCCGGCGATCGTGGTTGCGCCGCTAAAGATCTGTAAACCGTGCAGTGGTGAGATTTGAGCGGTATCGCCCCACATGAAGATGGTTGGTGCTCGACGAGTGTACGCGCGAAGCTAATGGAGCGGGCGTCGCGCAAGCCTGATAACCGGTCCTGCCAGCTACTAGGTGTGGTCCTCGCGTGAAAGGCAGTGCGATGCAGGTTCCTTTACAAATTGCCTTCGAGCATATCGGACCTTCCCAGCCTATCGAGGCGCGTGTCCGTAGCGAGGCTGAGAAGCTGGAGGAGTTCTATGATCGTATCACTTCCGCGCGCGTGGTGATTGGCCTGCCTCAGCATCGACACCAGAAGGGTGACACCTACAGGGTGCGCATTCACCTCACGATCCCCGGTGCCCCTGACATCGTGATCAACCGTGATCCGGCCGTCACCGGTGTGCATGAGGATGCCTATGTCACCATACGCGATGCCTTCAAGGCGGCCCGGCGGCAGCTCCAGGATCTCGTGCGCGAGCGTCAGGGCCAGGTCAAGGTGCATGAGGAGCAACCTCACGGGGTCATCGCTTCACTGCATCCCGATATGGACTTCGGTTTCATCACATCGACGGATAACCGCGAGATCTACTTCCACCGCAACAGCGTCGAGGGCGCGGCCTTCGACAAGCTCGTCGTCGGAGACAGTGTGCAGTTTTCAGAAGAGCTGGGAGTCAAGGGGCCGCAGGCTACGTTCGTGAGGCCCGAGCGCCGGCATGGCTAACGAGGAGTAGTGATATGACCATCCCAGCACCCATCGCTCACACCGTGCAGCAGACGCAGGAATGGCTCAAAGAGCTGCGCGATAACGCTGGCCTCGAAGACGAGGCTACCGCCTTGAGCGTCATGCGCATCGTGCTGCATCAGGTCCGTGACCGGCTCTCGGCCGAGGAAGCCGTGGATCTCGCGGCCCAGCTGCCGATCATTGTCCGCGGGCTTTATTTCGAAGGCTGGCGCCCAGGTCAGTCGCCGCAGAAAGTGCATACCAAGCAAAAGTTCCTCGACCAGGTGACCTTGCAGCTTCTCCCGCGTCAGATCCCTCCAGAGCCAGCGGTACGCGCTGTCCTTGCAGTGTTGGCCCACCACTGCGATCCCGGTGAAATCGGCGACGTCATTGGCCAGATGCCCTCTGAGCTGAAAGAGCTCTGGCCGGCAGGCGCCGTGGCATTGGCCAGGAGGCCGTCGCAGCACTAACACTTGATCTCTCCGTCTGCAGGAGCCTAGCCGGCCGAACCACTGTGCGATCAGCGGCGATTTCACCCACATCGGAAAATGGATTCCGCTCTTAAGCGATGACTGCCCCGCCCGCGGCCAGAACCGGAGTTCAAGGCAGGTCAAAATGCTGCAGATCTTCCCGCAGAAGGTTTGCAAGACGCGGCCGCACCATAGCGACGGCCACGGCCACACTTGAAAGCCGCTCAGGTGGTTGCGATTACCGGTGGTGCGCGGCGACGGCGTGCAGGAGTTCCGCAGACAGCCTCTCCGGTGCGCCGCTGGAAATATCGCCGAGGCTTACCATTCCGACGATCTGTTGATTCTCGTCTGTAACGGGTATGCGGCGGATCTTCTTTTCCTCCATCATGCCGATCACATCACGCAGGTTGGCGTCGTCGCGGCAACAGACGACGCCCTTGGTCATGACATCCTTCGCCGTCATCTGTGAAGGATCCTTGCCGCTGCCCACGGCACGCACCGTAATGTCGCGATCGGTCACCATGCCCACCAACTTGCCGTTGGTCGCTACGGGAACTGCGCCGATGTCCTTCTCGCGCATGGTCTTAGCCAACGTCGCTAGCGGCGTGTCTGGAGGGGTAACCTCCACTCCCTTATGCATCAGCTCGCGGACTTTCATGCTACGCACTCCTTGTGAGGTTGTCGCAATCGTCTCGGATCAAAGCGCCCGCCGGAGCACGCAAGCGTTTTCAAGATCGGTGCCCAATCGAGTCAGCGTTTCACTGGGCTCTGTGGCAGTCTTCTCGAACTCAGCTTTCCTCTTGAACGTGTGTCACCGAGGCGTTGGTTCTGGGCATCCTTCAATCCGAAGTGAATTTGCACCTTGCTCCCGTTACGGACGATCTTCGAATCCTCGACGAGTTTTTTCAATCTCGCCCGGCAAATTTCTTCGATGCGTAAACGTCTTATTACTTCACCATGCAGCATGGCGACTTGCAGCAGAACTAAATCAATTGTCGATGTGGCGGGCGCACCAAGAAAGGTCTTGAAGCCAATACCTTTGGTGCAAGGTGGAGCGCCTGTAGAAAGAAAGGCACGTCCCTAATTCCCCGCGCCCTGTCCCGCTCGAGAATGGCATCGAACTCATCATCGCGGGCATGGAGGCGCGTGTAGTGATGCGGTTCGAAGTGTTCACCGCATCGAAGCCGAGGTTCCCATGGCCCACGTTTGCGAGCGAAACGGCCCGGTGCCGTGTCGGGATTTGTTCGGCCCACCGAGGAGCCCATCATCTCGGCAAATAACCGCGCCGCTGACCCTCGCTTGCCAGCCGCGTCGCGCGGGAACTCGGCAAGCGGATCATAGCGCACGCGAATGCTGAAACGGCTCGCGTTTTATTCGAGGCGCATAAATCGAACCAATATCACCTGTCGCGCGTTTCCTGCCAAAGGGAGGAATTCTATGGGCATCATTGCTTGGATCGTGGTTGGTCTCGTCGCCGGCTGGCTCGCGGAGCAGATCACGGGACGGGAGGACAGCCTTGTCGCCAATCTCGTGATCGGCATTATCGGAGCGCTCGTGGGTGGGTTTATCTTCGGCAGGCTGCTGGGCTTCGACTACAATCAAGGCCTCAACCTGGCGACCATCTTCGTAGCGACAGGCGGAGCAATTGTTTTCCTCTGGATCTTCGGGATGGTCAGGAGATCCAATCCGCCTTCGTTGTAGCCTCGTCCCGAGCGCAAAGGACTGTGCGGCCTGTTCGCGTGGCTAAATCACCGCGATCGTTGGCGCGCTGTGCCGCGACGGCCCTCGGCGGGGGCTATGTGACGAGCGCATCACTGTCGGGACATCGCTGTTCATATCGCCCGAGGCATTCAATACCACAATGTAGCAGAGCCTCATGCACACCTCGGGGTCGCCGGCTACGGACGAAACAGCTTGCAGCCCGCCCACAACAGCAACACCGTCCACCGTTTGAGCCCCTAGATCATTGAGCTGGGAGTTTACAGGCCGATCCGGCAGACGTCCCGAGGGTGGCCATCGACCAACCGATCCCGAGGGGGGCCATCGGCTATCCCATCCCCAAGCGGACAATACGCGCCGGTTGCTATGGGCCGCATCGCCACGGCCTCGAGGAGCCCTTGCGACGGACCCTATCCTTCGCCCATGCCCTCTGCCGGCTTCGGTGCGCCTCCACCGCGAACCTTCCGCTCAATGCGGCCGCCGACGTCAGCGTCGATGTTCTTCCAGTATTCAATGGCGCGGTCCAGCACCGGTTCGCGGACGCCGCCGAGCAGACTGCCGGCCACCTGCTCGACAATCTTTATGCGCTGCTCATCATTGAACACATCGCGGACCAGAATGCCCGGCTGACCGAAGTCGTCGTCGTTGCTCCGCAGCGTGTAGGCGCTACGAACCATCTCGCCATCGGCTTCCCATCCATCGTCAGCCGTCCCGGTTTGATCTGCCCACATACGCCCGCCGCTGTTTGGAACGTAGACCGGAGCATTGCCACTGTGGTGGTAGGCCATCTGCCCGTCGAACATGTAGGTGTTGACCGGCACCTTGGGCCGGTTAACCGGCAGTTGGTGGAAGTTGGTGCCGATGCGGTTGCGCTGCGCGTCGTTGTAGGCGAAGGAGCGGCCGAGCAGCATCTTGTCGGGTGAAAGGCCTATGCCGGGTACGGTGTTGCCGGGCGAGAACGCCGCCTGCTCGATTTGCGCGAAGAAGTTCTCCGGGTTGCGATTGAGCATCATCGTGCCGACCTTGACCAGCGGGTAATCGGCGTGCGGCCAAGTCTTCGTCAGGTCGAACGGATTGATGCGATAGGTCTTGGCGTCGGCATAGGGCATGATCTGCACCGACAGCGTCCAACTTGGATGCTCACCACGGCCGATGGCGTCGAACAGGTCGCGGCGATGGAAGTCCGCATCTGCCCCGGCCATCGTCGCGGCTTCTTCATTCGAGAAGAACGCCATGCCCTGATTGGTGTGGAAGTGATACTTGACCCAGAACTTCTCACCGTTGGCGTTGACCCACATATAGGTGTGCGAACCATAGCCGTTCATATGCCGCCACGTACGCGGCAAGCCCCGCTCACCCATCAGATAGGTCACCTGATGTGCGCTTTCCGGATTGCTGGTCCAGAAATCCCACTGCATGTGATTGTCGCGCAGGCCCGAATCCGGCAGCCGCTTCTGGCTGCGGATGAAATGCGGGAACTTCATCGGATCGCGCACGAAGAAGATCGGCGTGTTGTTACCCACGAGGTCATAGTTGCCCTCGGTGGTGTAGAATTTCAGCGAGAACCCGCGCACGTCGCGCCAAGTGTCGGGGCTACCCATCTCGCCGGCCACTGTGGAGAAGCGGGCGAGCATCTCGGTCGAGGCACCTTTCTGGAACAGTGCCGCCTTCGTGTAGGCTGAGACGTCTTCCGTGGTCTCGAACACGCCGAACGCCCCGGCTCCCTTCGCGTGTGGTTGACGCTCGGGCACCTTCTCCCGATTGAAATGCGCCATCTGTTCCAGGAAATGCACGTCGTGCAGCAGGATCGGACCGTCCGGTCCGACCGTCAGTGAATTGCGATCACTTGCCGCGGGAGCGCCAGCACCCGTTGTCGAACGAGCCCCCGAATAATTTTTGTTCGTTTGTTGAGACATCGTTACCTCCTGACGACGAAGGGAAAAAGCGCGCCGACCCGCAACGCAAGCCGGCGTCTTCTAGCGGCCCACAGGTGGTTAGTCGAGACCGCAATTCAATCCCAGATGCTCGTGAGCCTGGATGCCGAGCAAGCGCGGTTGCTTGAACGAGCTCGTCGTGATCGCCTGTCTCTGCGTCAAGAGCAACGGAGACGCTCGGGAAACGCTCCACGTCCTCTGCATTTCGCACTCACCGCTCTCGCGCCAACGATCCAAACCGCTCCGAGGATCGGGAGAAGTTCGGTGATTTCTTCACAATGCCAGACGTCACGACCTACAAATGGCTCGAGCTGATTGTGGAAGAGGGAGTTTGCGGTTCACTGAACCTTGCAAAGTGACGCGATGGGACAGCGCAGCATAGCATAGCAGATGCGATGGCGAAGATTTCGCGGAGGGTGAAGACGGAGTGAATGCATCCTGCAAACTTTGCAGCATCGAGACCGACAGCTGCTCCGCCCCTACGCAGGGGCGTAATCAATTCGAGGCATTCATTGGATAAGGTCGGAACCTCGTTCCGCTTGATCGCACCAATCCGACCGAGCGGACACAGCATACTTTGGGGCAGAATGGGCTTTGAGATCGAACGCAAGTTCCTCGTGACAAGCGAAACGTGGCGTGACATGGCCACGCGCAGCGAACGACTGCGTGACGGATTACTGGCGCGGTTTACCGATGGAAAGATCCGGATACGCCGCAGCGAAGATAGAGCAACGATCACCATCAAGAGTTCACGGATCGGCATGCGGCGTTCCGAGTACGAGTATGAGATCTGCTGCACCGATGCAGAGGAGATTATGACCACGCTTTGTGAGGGACGACTTATGGAAAAGACGCGCTATTTCGTTCCTCACGACGGCTTGACTTGGGTGGTCGACGTATACGAAGGGGCGCTGGCCGGCTTGGTGATCGCCGAGATCGAACTGGAGCGCGAGAATCAGACATTTAGTCTGCCGAGTTGGGTTGGCCGGGAGGTGACCGGCGACCCTCGCTTCCGGAAAGGCAGCCTGCAAAGCAATCCATTGCCGAAACCGGACTGAGACGATCACCTCCGGTCGACCATCGGTGCTTCGTTCACTTCGTTTCAGTTGCGTTGCGCTAACCTGTGGCATGGAGCGGCGCAGTCCATCGGTCGCTCATGCCGGCGTCGCTATCGCAATTGATCCAGAGATGAACCTTGAAGGTAGCACTCGCGCACCGGTGACGACACAATTTCCCGCACCGACTCTGGCGGAGGCAAAGCTTCTAGCCATCGCGCCGAGAGTGTTGAGCACGATAGCCATGGCGACGCCCTTGAAACGAACATAGCGATAGGCGCGCTCAGTTCCACAGGCCTCTCGACAAAGCACTTGGAAGTGGCGCTTGTAGACGCCCATGTGAATGGAAGCCTCGCGCATTCCGGCGATGGCCTTAACTCACAGGTCGCCAGCGTAGGTCCGCTGTCATCGAGCCGCAAGGATGTCACCCGTTCAGCGCCTTGCTGAAAGCTCGGCGCAAATACGAAGAGAAAAATCTCGGGTGCCGACGCCATCCGTTTTGCATACGTGATTTTCGATAGCCGGCAAGTGCACGTAAAGGATCGCCATCAATCCTATCGGGGTTCAGAGTGGGCTAGGAGGCGGCTATGCGCGCTGATGCGACACCCCTCGGCGATATTGAATATGCAGTAGCGAAGTTGCACTGGATGCGCCAACGGCGCATTTGGCCAAACGGGCTTCGCTATCTTTGGACCGATGCGTTCGGCGTGATCCTGCTCGTGTCGCTGTATGAGGCGACGAATGAACTCCGCTTCCTCGATGAAGCCGTATGGCTGGTGGGTCGTGTGGACCGGGTGCTCGGCCGCCCCCGCGGCTTACGCATTGGCGAGGAAGCGGATCGGGACGGACAGTACTTCCATTATCTCGCGATGTGGCTGTATGCGATCGCCATCATGGCGCGGCACGTACCGGAGATGAGGGCTAAGGGTGTCCGGCTCGTGCGACAGATACACTCCGCATTTGTCTTGCCGGGACGCGGCGTCATCTGGAAGATGAAGGAGGATCTGAGCGGTCCCTACCCAGGGTTTGGCCTCGGCGCGCTCGACGCTTTTGACGGCTATATTTCCTACCGCATGCTCGACGAAGAGAACCTTGCCGAGGAAATCGGCGACATGAGCCTGCTCATCGCAAAGCAGGCGCCGTCGTTGTGGATTACCCAGGATCTCGGCCTCGGCATGATGTTGTGGATGAGCCACTTCTATCCCGAGGAGGACTGGGCGGTCCTCCAGCGACAGCGATGCCTCGAAACGCTGGACCGCATGTGGGAGCGCCCCGGCTATTTTTGCCGCGAGCTGGATCTACCCGCGGTGAAGTTTGCGTTCACCAACTACGGCATCTCCGTCGGGCTCCAGGCCGTAGATTCCATGCCGCAACGCGTATCGGCCTTGCACGCCTTTTTCGAGCACTACCGCTCTGGCGATGAGTACGATGATGCGGCGATCACGCATGTAATGGCTTGCAGCGCCCATTTCCCCGGCCTTCTGCTCTGAGGGCACTTCCGACCAGCGGATCAAGATAGACCGAGGTTTGGGCAAGCAGTTCGCGCCGTTCGCTAGTCCGGTTCACCTACGGTTAGGTGCAACCATCGAAGCTGCGTTACTGCAAGCACTTCCGCACGAAGCGAATGCGCTCGATGGGATCCAGCTTCTGCGCATCGGCCTGCTTGCGGCATTCTTCTCTTTTGTCAAATCTCTCTTCTAAGCGCTGGACGAGGCTGATCTCACCGGAGACTGGCCCATCGGCGGCAGCACTCATCGCGCCCTCCAGCTTCTTGATGTCGGCCGGTGTGAGCTGTGGTCTGTCGAGCTTGATCGTCAGCTTATTGAGCTTGGCGGTGAGGGGGAACGGCGGCTTGTAGTCGGCGTCGTTCACGCCGGTGAGCGTATCGGAGCCAATGTCGAAGCTCTCGTCCCATTGCAGGATCATCGGCAAAGTCTTCGGTAGCGTCTTAGTATCCACGACTTTACCGTCCACCTTGAGTGTGCCGGTGCCGGAGCGGCCGACGCCAGAGAAATTATTGAACGCCAGCGTGCCGGGCCCCAAGCCGTCGTACTTGAAATCGAACTCGACAGTATGCTGGCCGGGCGTCAGCGCGTCTCCGCCTTCCCATTTGATGCGTTCCAGATCGATCAGGTTCCAAAGCCATACGGGTTTGCCCTTGAGCAGGTAGAATCCGTAGCCGGCGAACCGCCCGCCCGAGGTCAGGATCATGCCCTCGGCACCGTCCTGCGGCACGCTGATGTCAGCTGTGACCGTATAAGATGTGTTGAGCAGGATCGGCGAGTCGCCCTGCGGCAGGCCAACCATTGGCCGCGTGAAGGCGAACTCTGTGCGTCCCGCGGTGATGTTTGGTCGCGGAGCGACGATGCGGGCCGCCACCGAGGCGTCGAGCGGGAAGACTTGGTATTTCTTGGCCTCTGCGACAAAAGCCGCCTTCAGTTCCTTGACCTTATCCGGGTTCTTCGCCGCGATGTCGTCGGACTGGTTGAAGTTGTCGTTCAGGTTATAGAGTTGGAACACCTGATTATTCAGCGGGTCCGGATTGGCCGGCCCGAAGGCTTCCCATGGCGCACGGTTGACCTTGGTGCTGAGCATCCAGCCATCCTTGTAGAGCGCCCACTGACCCATCATCTCGAAATACTGGGTGGAATGGCGTGACGGCTCCTTGGCGTTCTCCGCATCGAAGGTGTACGCGAAGCTCGTACCTTCGATTGGCGCCTGCTTGATGCCGTCGACGATGTTCGGGGCTGGTATGCCCGCGGCTTCGAGGATGGTCGGTACTACGTCGATCACGTGAATGAATTGCTCGCGCAGGCCACCCTTATCCTTGATGTGCGCCGGCCATGACACCACCATGTTCTGATTGATGCCGCCAAGGCGTGAGGCGTTCTGCTTGAACCAGTCGAAGGGCGTGTCGAAGGCCCACGACCACCCCGCCGACATGTGATTGTAGGTCTGTTCGGTTCCCCAGACGTCGTACCATTTCATCTGTTCCGCGACCGGCATCATGTTGACGCCGTTGAAGAAGGCTATCTCGTTCGGGGTTCCTAGTGGGCCGCCCTCGGCGCTCGTGCCATTATCGCCGTTGATGTAGATAATGAGCGTATTATCGAGCTTGCCCAAGTCCTCGAACGCCTGGATCACACGGCCAATCTCGTGGTCGCTGTAGGCAGCATAAGCAGCAAAAATCTCAACCTGGCGGATGAAGAGTTTCTTTTCCTCTGCGCTGAGCTGGTCCCACGGCTTGAGATGCTCGCTAGGCCAGGGGGTCAGTTGCAAGCCCTTGGGGATCACGCCAAGCTTCTGCTGATTCTCGAAGATGCGCTGGCGCACCTTTTCGTAGCCTTCGTCGAAGAGATGCATCGCTCTGATTTTCTCCACCCACTCCTTGGTCGGGTGATGTGGCGCATGCGTGGCTCCTGGTGCGTACTTGATGAAGACCGGCTTGCTCGGATCGGTCTGATGCATGCGTGCCATCCAGTCGATGGCATCATCGGCCATTCCCGTGATGAGATTCCAGCCTGGCTTGCCTTGGAAGGGATAGATCTGCGTGGTGTTGCGGAAAAGGTTCGGCTGCCACTGATTGGAGTCACCGCCGACGAAGCCGTAGAAATATTCGAAGCCCATGCCGGTCGGCCATTGATCGAACGGACCGACTTGGCTCGCCGCGAAAGCCGGCGTGTTGTGGTCCTTGCCGAACCATGATGTAGCGTATCCGTTATCCAGCAGAATCCGGCCAATCGTGGCTTTATCCTTGGGGATGATGCTGTTGTAGCCGGGGAAGCCAGTGGACTGTTCGGAGATTACGCCGAAACCGGTAGAATGGTGATTGCGTCCGGTAATCAACGCAGCGCGCGTCGGTGAACACAGCGCGGTGGAGAAAATGCGAGTGTAGCGCAGTCCCTCTTTCGCGACGCGGTCCATACTCGGTGTCGGAATTACACCGCCGAACGTGCTCGGCACACCGAAGCCGGCATCATCTGTGATAATCAGCAAGACATTGGGCGCGCTCTTGGGCGGCACTACGCGTGGCGCCCACCATGGTTTCGACTGCAGCGCGTCGTCCTTGATCACGCCACCGAACTTCGAGTCGGGCGGCGGCAGTTGGTTGCCGGGTATCGTTGTGGTGGCGCTTGGCGAGCCGGGAACACCGTTTACCTGCTGGGCTGATGCTGACACGCTGGCCACGGCTATCAGCGCCAAGGCGGAGATCGAAAGCAATGCTCTCATAACGAACTCCTCGGTGAGATCGCTCTGCTGCCAGCTATAGGTCGCTGAGATGCATTGATCCGGCTTTAAAACGCTTCAGCTCATGTGCTTGAAAATTTAGTCAGGGGTTGCGCGGACAGCTTAACTTTGCATCCGGAGAGCTTCATTCACGCCACGCTTTCTCGAGCTTTGATCGGGCGAATGACTTCGGGCCTGGCGCGCGCAGGATCGTGCGGAATCCGACGTGCGTCGTACCGAGGTCGGCCTCCTGCGGTTGCCGTGACGTCGAGCGATAGCGGGCACAATAATTGGAGGCGCACAGGAACGAGCCTCCCTTGATCACCTTGCTCGGTGCTCGTCCGGGCTCTATACGCACCGTCCCGGGCGGACCTTGGGGGTTCACCGCCGCTTCGCGGGGATGACCGCCGCGATACCAGTCGCTGGTCCATTCCCACACATTGCCGATCATGTCGTAGAGGCCGTAGGCATTAGGCTTGAAGCACCCAACCGGCGCGGTACCGATAAAGCCGTCCTCGCCGGTGTTGAGCACCGGAAACACGCCCTGCCAAGTGTTCGCCAGCGGCTTACCGTTCTCGTACGCGTCGCTCGTACCGATCTCCTCGCGATGGCCGCCACGCGAAGCGTATTCCCACTCGGCCTCGGTTGGGAGATCGTGACCGAGCCATTTCGCATAGGCGAGCGCGTCAGCGTAGCTCACGTCCACGACTGGGTGATTGTCGCGAGCTTCGATGGTGCTGCCTGTCCCTTCCGGGCGGCGCCAGTTCGCATCATCCTTGAATTGCCACCATTGGGAGATGTCGCCGCCGCGGGTCAGTTGTGCAGGTGTGGTGAACACCGCAGCGCCGCCGCTTTCCTTTCGCTCTGCCGTCGTTACGTATCCTGTTGCGCGGATGAACCGAGCGAACTCGGCGTTCGTGACCTCGGTCGCATCCAACCAAAATCCGTCGACCCGAACGAGATGTGTAGATCGCTCCTCCGGTAGATAATGATCTGAACCCATGACGAACGCGCCGCCCGGAACGAAAACCATGCCGCGATGCTGGCTCGACCCGGAAGTGAGCGTCGCAACCCCTTTGCAATCCATCGCCGCAGCGGCCGCGTTCACGGCATCTCCGGGTGCAAAAATCGCTAAAGCAAATGCGATAACTGCAGCAAGTGCGCTGGCGTCGCCGTTCTTGCGCACTTCTGATGGCGCAGAGCACATGGCGATGTCATCTCCCGACCTTTGAACCGGCAGGTTCGCGCTGAGACGTAATCGTTGCCCAAACAAAGTCGGTGGGATTGTCGACGCAGTCTCAGATGCAATTTGGGGAGCATTCGAGCTTTAAGGGCCGTCAAACCATGGGGACGGACAGCGGCCAATGGATAATGCAATGACGCAAAAGAGGTCTAACACACCAACAGAAACGAGGTCACAGCCGGATCTCTCCACGCCACGATGACGTGCGGCCCCACGTGCCTCCGGTCAACCGCGGGTGTTCATCGACAGCGGGACGCGTCGGGGGAGTGCCTAGGCTTTCCAATTTCTATTCCCTTTTCCATGGTGGCCCAAGCCTATCAGGCCGACGATCGCCAGCGCACTGAATGCGGCTCCAGCCAGAAACGTGCCTCTGAGCCCGATTGCGTCCCACAAACCGCCAGCAATTACGCTGGCAGCTAGGAGGGCAATCCCAGTTGTCAGGTTGAACATGCCGTAGGCGGTGCCTCGCAGCTCGGCAGGCGCTGTATCCGCGACCAGCGTGGCGAGTAGGCCTTGCGTCAACCCCATGTGGAGGCCCCACAAAGCAACTCCGACAGCAATGCCGCCAATCGTGCTCGAGAGAGTGAGGACAACGTCAGCGAGGAGCAAGATCACAAGACCCGCGATGAGGATCGTGTGGCGGTCCATGCGGTCCGACATTATGCCGGCCGGGTAAGCGGCGAGAGCGTAGACGACGTTCATCAGCACCATAACGGCGGGCGCCAATGCGATCGGCAGTCCAACCGACTGAGCGCGCAAGATCAGGAACGCTTCGCTGAAGCGGGCAAGCGTAAACACCGTCGCAATAGCGACGACCCACCAGTAGTCGCCTCCCAGACGGGTCAGCTCCGCTCGGCTCAGCGGCGACTGGACGTGCCTTAAACCTATTGGCCGCGCGGGCTCATGCACCGCGAAAACGATCAAACCGAACGCCAGAAACGCCGGTATCACCGCGATCCAGAATACGGTCACGAAATTGTTGGCGGTCGCGAGCATGAGAAGAATGGCGAGCAGCGGCCCTACAAATGCCCCAACCGTATCGAGCGACTGGCGCAAGCCGAAACTCGCTCCGCGGACCTCAACAGGCGCGAGATCCGCCACGAGGGCATCACGCGGCGCACCCCTTACGCCCTTTCCGACGCGATCGACGAAGCGGGCGGCTATCAACCAAGCCAAACTCGGCGCGAGGGGAAAGACGGGTTTCGTGAAGGCAGCCATACCATAGCCGAGTGCCGCCAATTCCTTCCGTTTGCCGAGGCGGTCAGACAGAACACCGGAAAACACTTTGGTGACCGCCGCCGTCGCTTCGGCAACGCCCTCAATGAGACCAACCGCGAGCGTAGAGGTGCCGAGTACGGTCACCATGTAGATTGGAAGGAGTGCGTGGATCATCTCAGAGGAGATGTCCATCAGCAACGACACGAAGCCTAGTATCCAAACCCCTGCGGGAATGTTCCTCAGATGGGTTTTGCGTCTAGAGCTTGCAGACGTGAGATCACCTCTTTCGCAATCGCAGACGACGGCCTCGTGTGACGGGCAGACGAGGTCTGGTTGCACGCTGCTGCCGAGCCCGGCGACGATGCTCCGGTCGAGCTGGAAAGGTCAGCGTCCCGGCATAAGCGGGGTTGCCATCACGGTCTCACGCTAGGTCGAGAAGACTTTGAACGTCAATGTTCTCAACTGGCTCTGCCTTTCGCCTTGCGGCCCCTCGCGAGTGGTCCTGCGAGAAGAAGGGCTTGGCGCAGCGCGCAGCAAGATGGTTTCAGCCTACTCGGCCGCCAAGCGAGCGCGCCTGCTGAGCTACGTCGTCCAGAAGCGTGATCTGCTATGGGGTCGCGAAGGTTTCCGCACAGGCCGCAAAAGAAATGCACAAATGGTGTGGACTGAACATCAGTCAAGCTTGGCGGAAGTTCACTACCGGATCAAGATCAGTCCGGTCAGTTTGGACTCTCAGGTGCGTTGCAGTTCGTACATCGATTGTGGAGATGAGTATGAAGCACGACCGTTGCTTCGGACGATCGCATGGGTGGGTCGTTCTCAATACCCATTCACACCGCGAGCAGGTGGCACTTGAGAATCTCGCGCGCCAGGAGTTTGTTGCTTATTGTCCGATGGTTCGCAGACGGCGGTCGCATGCGCGGCGCTACAGCGACGTGTTGAGGCCTATGTTCCCGGGATATGTCTTCGTAGCCTCCCACTCGTGCGCCGACCGTTGGCGCCCCTTGCACTCTACGATGGGTGTCAGGAGCGTCCTGCGGTGCGGAGATGCACTGAGCCTGCTCGATGATGGGTTCGTCGAGAGTCTCAAGATCCGCGAGGTCGACGGCGCCGTATGCGGATCGGAGAATGCGCTCGAGGTTGGTCAGAAGGTCAAGCTGGCGGGCGGGCCGTTCGATGGTCTCGTGGCCACGATATTAGGGCTCCACGAACATGACAGGTTGACGGTGCTCATGGAATTGCTCAATCGGCCGGTGCGCGTGCGCATCAACGCAGAGCAGGTGGGCGCGCAGTGAAGGCTTATTACCCCTCAAGCACCTGCCGGGCAGGGCAGTTCGCCGGGGGCGTTGCGGACTGAGCCGTAGACGCCTCAGTCCAGACACCACGCGTATCGATGAGCTTCGTCCCGGTGCGGATTTGCGCTGCGAGATCGTGAAATGCCGTGTGATCAACCAGCATGAGCAGTAGGTCAGCCTCGAGAGCCTCGGTCTGGCCAACAAGTCTTATCCCTTTCAGCCCGCCGAGCTCCGCTGGAAGCTCCTTCGCGAACGGCTCGACGATCCGCAGGTCTACTTCGGCACCTAATAGGTAGAGTTCCTGGGCGAGGTACCGAACAATCTCGATTGCCGGGCTTTCGCGATAATCACCGACATTGGGTTTGTATGAGAGTCCGAAGCACCCGACAGAATTTACGCCTCCCACCGATACGGCATCGAGCACTTTTCGCACCACTTGGCGCGGTCGGCTGGAATTTATCCAACGGGCCTCGCGTATGAGGCGTGCCTTGTCGCCGAGTGCGGAGACGATGAACCAGGGATCGACGGCGATGCAGTGTCCTCCCACGCCGGGCCCGGGACGCAGGATGTTGACACGGGGATGGTGATTGGCGAGGCGGATCAATTCCCACACGTTGATGCTGAAGTCGTCGCAAATCTCTGCCATTTCATTGGCAAAGGCGATGTTGACGTCACGGAAGGAGTTTTCGGCCAGCTTGCACAGTTCCGCCGTACGGGAGTCGGTCTGCAGACAGTTTCCGGTGACAAAGTGGCGGTAGAACTGCTGGCCGGCGTGTGTGCTGGCATCGTCAACACCGCCGATTATACGATCGTTCTCGACCAGCTCCTTGAGCATTTGACCGGGGAGAACGCGCTCGGGGCAATGGGCTATGAAAAGGTCGGGGACTTGTGGTGAGCCGCGGCGCGCACATGCGAGGTCTGGGCGCAGCGTCTCAATCCAGCGCGCAACCATCTCGGTCGTTCCAACGGGTATCGTGGACTCGATCAAGACGAGATTGCCCTTCTCGAGCACCGGAGCAATGGAGCTAATTGCGGCCTCAACATATGTGAGGTCGGGCTTGTAGCCGCCAGTGAAAGGCGTAGGCACCGCGACTATGAATACGTCACCCGTTGCCGGTCTCGTCGTCGCGTGAAACTGGCCCTTCGCGACGACTTCTGCGAGCGCTTGTGCGAGAAATGGTTCCTCAATGGGGCACTCGCCGGAATTTACAGTTCGCACTGTGTCGATATTGATGTCCACTCCGATGACGCGAAGTCCGGCACGAGCCATGACAACCGAGGTCGGCAAACCGATGTAGCCGAGCCCGAGGACAACTGCGGTCCCGGGGCTAGGGGAGATTGGCATATCCAAGGCTGTCTCCTGATTGTCGGACTTTCGATTCGATGGGCGTGAAGGCTTCATAGCTTCGCCCGAGCAGGGCGGCGGCGATGCGCTGAGCTGCGCGGCCGTCTCCGTAGGGGTTGTGTGCGCGGCTCATGGCGTCGTAGGCGACGCGGTCCCGCAGTACGCGTCCGACTTCATCGATAATGTGCTGCGCTTCGGTGCCGACAAGGCGCACGGTTCCTGCAGTGACCGCCTCGGGCCGCTCGGTGACGTTGCGCATCACGAAGACAGGCTTGCCGAGTGTCGGAGCCTCCTCCTGGATACCACCACTATCGGTAAGGATGAGGTGGCAGCGCTTCATGAGGTAGACGAACGGCAGATAGTCGACCGGAGGGATGAGATGAACATTCGGTTCGCCTTCCAGCGCATTCTGGACGGGTTCCTGGACGCTTGGATTGAGGTGGACTGGGTAGACGACCTGAACGCCGTATCGCCGTGCTAGAAGCTTGACTGCGCAGCAGAGGCTGCGGAATGGCGCACCGAAGTTCTCGCGCCGATGGCCGGTGACGAGCAGGATTGGTAGCTTCGGATCGAGGAATCGAAAGTGCGCCTCGATATCCGCGGCTAATCGCGGGTGCCTGTCGAGGCTGGCTACAGATTGAAGGAGCGCGTCGACGACCGTATTGCCAGTGACGTGAATCTTCTTTGGATCGACGGCCTCCCTCAGCAAATTGTCGCGCGCGGATGCTGTCGGTGCAAAGTAGAGATCAGTGATGGCGTCGGTGATGCGCCGGTTGATCTCCTCAGGCCAGGGCTGAGCAGGATCGCCAGAGCGCAGCCCTGCTTCGACATGCCCGACCGGAATTCGCTGATAGAACGCGGCTATCGACACGGCCATCGTCGTCGTCGTATCGCCGTGTACCAGAACGCGCTCCGGACGTTCGGATTCGAGGATCGGGGCCATCTTTTCGAGAATGGCCGTCGTCATGCGCGTGAGGCCCTGCGCATGCTGCATGATTGCAAGGTCGTGGTGCGGCGTGATGTCGAACAGGCGTAATACTTGGTCGAGCATCTGTCGATGTTGTCCCGTCACGCAGACGCGCACTTCAAAGCGGGAGTCCCGCTGCAAGGCGCCTACGACCGGCGCCATCTTAATGGCTTCCGGCCGCGTTCCGAAAACGAGAAGGATCTTCATCGGGTAGGGAGCGAAGACTCGCCTGCGCCTCAGGGTAAGCCTGAAAGACGCGGATCGCAGCCGGAGCTGCATCCCGCGGCCGCGGCAGCGTGCGCGCCCTCGAGAACGTCGAGCATCCGCCTAGCCAGAGCCGTGCGGTCATATTTACGGGCGGAGGCAGGGCCACGTTGGGCCAGTTGCCTGCGCAGCCCCTCGTTCTTCGCGAGGTGGCAAATGCAAGCGCTCAGCGCTTCTGCGTTCTCGGGCTCGGCGACGATACCTATTCCCTCACTTGCGACGATGTCAGCGGACTCGCCGGCGACGCAGTGCACAACTGGAATGCCCATAGCCATGCATTCGAACAGCTTGGAGGGGATCACCGTTTCAAAGAGCGGGGTCTGCTTGAGGTGGATGATGGAGACGTCAATCAGCGACCAATATGAGGCAACGGACTCGCGTGGTACCGTGTCGAGGAACGTGACGTTACCAAGCTGCATCTCGCGCGCCTTAGTAACGAGGGCGGCCTTTTCCGCGCCATCGCCGAGAAAAAGCAGATGCATGTCCTTCATATCTTCGCGCTGCTGCAGCAGCTGGGCTGCTTTCAGCAAGGTCGATAGCCCATGTGCCATTCCGTGAGTTCCGACGTATCCCGCGACGAATTTTCCGGATAAGCCGAGCTGAGCGGCCAGTTTCTCGTCTCGCAGGCACGGCTTGAAGCGCGAGAGATCTGCTCCATTTGTCACGACATGCAATTTATCGCGCGGAATGCCGCGCTTCGTCAGATTTTCAACGAACGCATTGGTGACGGGAACGATGGCGGCTGCGTGATGATAGAGAGTGAGCTCTAGCTGCTCGAGCCAGCGGAGAACGCGCTCGTTTCTCATCGCACCGACGGCCCGGATGGATTCTGGCCAAAGGTCGCGTAGCTCGAACACGTAGGGGCAACCCTTCAAGCGACTGGCGATGAGGGCGGAGAGCGGTGCGAAGAGTTGCGGGGAGGTAGCAACGATGACGTCCGTGCGTCCAGCGCTCAAGACGGCGGGCAGGATGGAACTCATAAAGCTGGCGTAGTCGATTGTTCTACGCAAAAAGCCTTCGTTCGCGGCAATGTATGTCCATACGCGCAGAACATTGATGCCATCGATCACTTCGCGACCAATGAGCCGGTTGCGATAGCCAGCAAGAATCCGGCCGGAAGGAAAGTTGGGCGCACACGTAATCACCGTGACCTTGTGGCCGGCCCGGACCCATTCCCGGCAATGCTCGTAGGTGCGGGTCGCGGGAGCATTGACCTCTGGCGGGAAATTGTCGGTCAGGAATAGGATATGCATGTGGCTACCACTCGAGCGTAAATTGGGATCTGCCTTCGATGAGCGGCACGGCGAGGCACGTCGCCGGGATGGAGACGCCAAATTCGGGATGCCAGGTGGATGCGCATGAGGTCGTTTGTGAAGATGCGCGCCAAGTAACGTTGCGATCCTTGCCGGTTGTGAGACGACCTGAAAATGCTTGGTTCCGGGCATGAACACGTACGTTGGGAGCGAAGTGAAAGAGGGCGACTGCGGATGCGTATGGGCCGCTCACATGGTCTGTTACGGTCAGGCGGTGATCATCCAGCCTCCACGAGCGTGTGTGTACATTCCGGCCAGCGAGCCGTTCGTAGCCATCGTGGCTTGCCGTCACTTCGAGCTTGGGCGGTTGCTGCACGTCGAGCTGAATGATGCGTGCTCGCCGTGCGACCCGAAAAACGCGCCACACTTCCGAAGAGTTTTCGTCATCGACGACCACCGTGGAGTGGGCGGATGTCGAGCGCTGTCGGTGCCGTGTGGGACCGTCTTCGTAGACGGAGGTGCCGCCATTGACGATCACGCGTTCATTGCCGAGCGAGAACTCAAAGGACAGCGTATCCGCATGGGCGTGACCCGGTAGGTAATCCGGACCTATCGGAGCGCAGTCGAGCAGTGCGACGGCATCGGCATTCTCCAGCCGAAGGTATCCAGAGCGAGCCAGGTGCTCCAGTCGATGGGGAAGCCGCTGGGACTGGGCCGGAGAAGCGGGAAGGTTCAATCGATCGGCATAACCTTCGATATCGCTCGGCGAGGCAGCAATGCCGAAGGCGGCATCGTTGAAAAACGCGATTTCACCATCCGGGTGGACCATGGCCTGGAGCCATCGGCGCATATCAGCTGCGGTGTCGCGGAGCGTTCTTCTGAATGCTCCGCTGAGCGGATGCCCGTAGGCCTCATCAATGTTGAGGAGGTCCAGAACGTCCTCGAGGAGGATACTGTGATACATGGGCGAGAGTTCGAAGTGTCCCCCATCACGCAGGATCTGCTCGCCCAGCTGATCGCGGTAAATCTGCTGTCCCAGCGTCACGAGTGCGTCGGCACCGCTTCCGGAAAAGTAGAGACCCGCAAAGATCAGCGCTTTCGCGTTGGCCAGGATATGGTTGCCCAGCAGGTGCCACTCCAAACGGCGTGCGAGCGTTTGAGCCTGTAGATAGAGGCTCGAGTGCGCATCATGCGTGAGTGGGTTCCCGGCGAGCGACCACTTCACCCAGTTCACAATCCGCAAGGAGGAGGGATAGGCCTCCCAGCCAACGCCGACACCGGGAGAATTTTCAGCGATCCACTGCCCGATTAGCGCCCGGTGCCAAGTCGCTCTTTCGTGCGCGTGAGGGGCGGACAAATCGTCGAAATAGTGCAGGTTATAAAGCCACAGTTTGGTTTTTGCCGGATTGGTCCAGTCCGCTGGCGAGGAAAGCGTGCCCTCCTCGTTGAGAAATAGGAACCGATCACGCGCTAGCATCGACGGCTGCCGCTTGAGCGCAGGCAGGAAGGGGTGTTTCTGCATACGCGGGAAGGGGGATGGGAGACGGCGTGGTCTCGCGAGCCGTGCAGGTAGAAGGGTATGGCGCGCGCGCGCGCGGACCTGCGTGGGCTTCAGATAGCGCAGTGTGTTCCAGTAAAGGTTGAGCGTCTGCTTCACAGGGGCGGACTATTCGCCGTCGGCAAGCCTGATGGTTACGCGGGCGACCTCAAAAAGCTCGTCCGGTGAAATCGGACTGAGCTCCTGCATTCGAACAGCGGAAATGAATGCCTCGGCGCAGGCGGCGTGGCCCTTATCCTGGCGCCAAGACCTCATCTTGGGCACGTGCGGCCAGCCACCAGCTTCCAGACGCCGATAGTTGTCCATTCGAATGATGCGGCCCGCCGCATAGACCTCCAGGCGCTCCTTCGCGAACGCGCGGTTGCCATTTGCAAAATAATGAATTGTTCCGATCGAGCCGTCGGCGAAGCCGAGCGTTAGCGTTGCGGTGTCGCGGTTCGCCTCGCCCAGGAAACTCGCAGCGCTCGATGTGATCGCTGCACCGCTCAGGAACCGCAACAGATCGATGAAGTGGCAGGCCTCGCCGATGATCCTCCCGCCACCTATTTCACGAATCTGTGTCCAATGCTCGGACGATATGCTCCCCGCATTGACCGTCATTACGAAGGCCTTCGGGGCCTTGATGCCGCCGAGGAGGGATTTGATTTTGACGACGTGGGGGGCAAAGCGCCGGTTGAAGCCCACCATAAGCAATGGGCGAGAAATCTCCGAGGCTGCGCGGGAATGCCAGGCCCGCTCTATGGCATCGACTTCGTCAGCGCGGATGGCGAGCGGCTTTTCGACGAACACGCTCTTGCCAGCCTCCAGCGCCGCGATCACCAATCCTGCATGGCTGTCGTGTCGGGTGGCGATCACGATGGCATCGATGTCTGGATCGTTCAGGATGGTCGCGCTGTCCGTCGTCGCGGTCTCAAAGCCGTAGCGGCGTGCCGCTATTGCACTGGAGACGCCGCCCTTAGATGCCACGCTGACGAGGGCCGCGCCGGCTCCGCGAAATGCGGGGATCAAACTCGAGTTCGCGTAGCTGCCAGAGCCAATGAAGGCAACACGGGGATTGCCGCCATCCGGTTTAGCTGCGCCCCGTCCGCGGATAAGAACTGTGCGTGGCCACGCGGGCGATGGTTCGGCCGGCTGGGCATATTCGAGCAGCACGCCAAGCGAGGGCTCATCACCGGAGATGAGGACATATGCCTTCGGTGCCTCGGCGAAGGCAATGCGGTGGGAGATCAGTGGCGCCACGTTCAGCCGCCGTTCCACGAACATGTCGAGCACGGCCTCCATGTTGCGCTGTTCCGTCCAGCGAACGAAACCGACGGGATAATCGTGACCCCTCTGCTCGTACGCATGGTCGTAGCGCCCTGGGCCATACGAGCAGGAGACTTGGAAGGTGAGCTCCTTGTCGTAGAAATCCGACCGCGCCAGCTCGAGACCCGTCGTGCCGATGAGAACGATGCGGCCGCGTTTGCGGGACATACCGGCAGCTTGCGCGATGGGAAGGTTTGATCGGGTGGCGGTCGCGATGATGACGGCGTCGATGCCGCGACCTCGGCTGAAATGGGACGCTGCCGATAGGGGGTCTTTTTCTCCCGAGAGATCGAAGGTTTCGGCGCCGAAGCGCTGCGCCATTGCGAGCTTCGAAGCGTCGAGATCAAAGCCGATGACGCGGCAGCCATTGGCGCGCAGAAGTTGCACTGTCAGTTGGCCGATCAGACCGAGCCCGAACACAGCCACGGCTTCGCCGAGCGTAGGTTTGGCGAGGCGGATGCCTTGCAACGCGATGGCACCGACGATGGCGAATGCAGCTTCATCGTCGCTGACACCGGGCGGTACCTTGGCGCATAGGTTCTTGGGCACGCAAACGACTTCGGCATGATTGCCGTTCGACGCAACCCTGTCGCCGATAGAATAGCCGGCGACGTCCTGCCCTACTGCGGTCACGCGGCCGACGTTGCAGTAGCCGAGTGGAATCGGTTGAGACAGCTTGTTTCTGACAGCCTCGACTGTCGTCAAAAATCCATCCGCGCGCACCTTGTCCATCAACATGCGGACTTTTTCCGGCTGTTGGCGAGCTTTCTCAAGAAGGCCGGCCCTGGCGAAGTCGAGGAGCATGCGCTCAGTTCCGGTCGACACGAGGGAGCAGACGGATGACATCGTGAGATGTCCCGGAACGGCGCCTGGGGACGGGATCTCTTCGAGAAGAGTTTCGCCGGTGCGAAGGTCTTGCAGGATCTGTCGCATTATCTGACCGTGCGTGTGTCGATGAACACTGACGGGCTGGCGCCGAGTGGTCGTTGCGTGTCGTGGCTTACGCCGCGGCTTCGGATTCCGTTTCGAGAAAGGATGGCGCGTCGCCCAAGGCCTTCTCCCTCAATCTCGGCAGATCGCCCAGTATCCCGCGAAGGGAGAGAGCGCTCGGCAGTAAGAGGGCCAGGAGATAGCCACAGCTGGTGGCCAGTGCAGCACCCTCGGGCCCGACACGCGGTATCAGGAGGAAGGCGAGGGGAATGTTGATCGCAATCATCGCCGCATAGGCCATGATGACGCGACGATAGAGGCCAAGCGCGAAGAAAAAGTAGGTGAACACATTCGCCACCGTAGCGACGATGCCGTAGATCATGAGACACGCGACAAGCTCGCTCGTCGGTCTGACCGTCTCGCCAATCCACAACCTGAGAAGCGGCTGGGCGATCGATGCGAGCGCGCCACAAAGGAGCACAGCGAGCAGCGTCGCGAGAACAAGCGTTTGCCGGAAGTGCCCGACGATCCAGTCGTGGTCTCCGCGGGTCAGCGCCTCGCCATAGGCGGGAAACTGAGCGATGAGAAAAATTGCGACTAGCGACTGCGGCTGGGCAAAGAGTTTCTGCACGACCGCATAGGACGCAACCGCTTCGAGGCCGAGAAGGCGCGCAATGAGAACAGGCTCCATCTGGACCGAGAGAGCCTGTGTCAGCATCAGACCTAGAAACATCGAGCCAGAGCCAAAGAGGGCAACGAATATGGGCCATTTGGCGAGGTGTGCCCGAGGGAGCCACTGCCTGCCTTCTCCGGTGAAGAAGGCAACCGATCCGGCCGCATTGACGATGACGGGCGTGAGGGCCGTGAGCGAGGCCAGGGCCACGATTCCGAGACCGAGATAAATGATAGTCAGCTGGCCGCAGAAGGTTGCAACGCTTGCCGCGAGATCCCAGGCGTTCGCGGCCGCACCTTGCTGCAACCCCAGACGCCCGAAGCGGGTCACGGACGCGGGAAATCCCAGTCCAGTCGCGATGATGATCACAGTCGTTGCCGTAGCAGCTTCCGCCGCCAGAGCCGGATCAGATAGGTTCAGGGCCCATTGCCAGTCGATGGAATGCGCGAAAACTGCAGCGACTGGCGATAGAGCCGCCACAGTTCCCGTCAGCAGGAACGCAGTACTGATCAGTGCCCGTATGCGGTTCACATCGCCGGCACCGTCGGCGCGAGAGACGAGAGCGATCAGCCCTATCGTGGCACCGCCGTCCGCGAGCCTCAGGTAAACGAATACGACGCTGAGCGTCGCCCAAAGTCCATACCGCTCTGGGCCGAGATAATTGATGACAAGTGGGACAGTGACGAGGGTTCCAATGATGGAGAGGGCCCGGCTGGCAAGCGTGACGAGTCCGGTCCGCAGTGCCCGCACAGCGCGCGCTGAGCAGGGTGCTTTCAGCAGGTTTATCGGCACGCGCTCAGCCGACGAGCAGAAGGTCGGTGAAACGGTCGCCCTCCCCCAACTCAGCATAGAGGTTGTCGAGTTCCGTTATCGGTCGTAAGCGGGTTTCCGTTCCGCAATTGAGGTCGATGAAGCCGCGATATCGATCGAAGGCGCTTTTCACCATTTCGTAGGAACGGGCGCGTTTCAACCCGTAGGGCCAGAACTCCAAACAGACCGGCGTTCCGCGCTTGAGCCATGCCTTCGCGCCGGCCAGAACGAAGCCCTCGTATCCCTGAACATCCATCCAAATCAGTGCCTCTCCGCCTGCCTCTGGGGCACGAACCTCATCCAGCGTCCGCGATCTCACCGAGATGGTCCTCCTGAGGTGCTCGCCCATCATTCCCACATCCGATGTGGTTCGAATCCGATGATCACCGAAGTTCTCGTCGGCGAGCTCGAGGTCCAGTGTGCTGGTCGAGCCGTCGCCCAACGCGCATTCGATTACAGAGATACTCTCGGATAGACCGTTCAGGGCGAGATTCACACGAAGCAACCGGCAATTGTTTGGATTGGGTTCGATGGCTGTAGCCGACTTGGAATAACCTCGGTTCACAGCGGGTATGCACACCGAGCCGACGTTGGATCCGACATCTATCAAGTGGAGACCGTCGCCGACTGCAGCGAACTGCTTCAATAGCCGAACGGCCATTTCGAATTTTTCGAAATCGTAGGTGCCGGTGACGAAGAGAGACTGACTGATGACCCTGTCGCGGGAGTCGACGAGGTACTCTTCGCCACCGGCATTGCAATGCAAGAGCATCGCAGGTGCACGCATAGCGGCTCGGAATAGAGCCTTTCGAAGTCGACGCGAGGTGGACCTATAGGGTGCAACCGCCAGCTTATAGAGAGGATCATAGACGGCGATTGACAGTATGCTGTTCCGCAGCCGTGCCGAAGGCAGCAACCTAGAGATCGTCATAGGACGAGATCCCGAGCCATGGCAGCGGGCAGCGCCACCCAGTTGGCGTATTCGAGTGTGCGTATCTCGGAAGCCAGAGCCGGCAGAAGGTGTCCGTCAGGATCGAGACGGAACAGACTGTATCCCGCTTCCGTTAGCATCATTGCCGGCTGGGCCGGATCAAAACCGGCTTCGACGGTGATGGGTGGGCAAACCTCGAAGTAGATGACACCCGGTCGAATTCTTCGGATCGTATCGCTGCCTCCAGCGAAGACGAGCGACTCATAGCCTTCAACGTCTACCTTCAGCAGCGCGATCTGAGTGATTCCGGCACTCGCGACGAATTCGTCCAAAGTGGTGCACGGGACCATGCTGACAGCGCCCTCCGAACCGGCGCTGATGTGCGCGGTCCCGAGGGACGTCGGACGAACCTGGAAGGGTATTGAGCCGCACCTGTCTGCAATCGCGACCCCTGAAACGATAACGTTCATCGCCTCATTCAATTGAATGTTTGCATTGAGTGAGCGCGCCGCAAAGGGGTTGGGCTCGATGGCGTAGACGGTACGGTTCGGGAAGCGGTTCGCCAGGAACAGGCTCACGACCCCTATATTGGCGCCGATGTCGAGAATGCATCCGGGACCAAAGGAATAATCACGGAAAAAGCGGTGCTCGGAGTTGCCGATGAAGTTGTCGACGGCGAGGTACTCAGAGAACCCGGAGAACGCGCCGATGGTGATCCTGTTTCTGATCCGCTTTCGAGGGGCGCGGCGCAGGAGGTTGCGCTCGATCAGCCACCGGGAATACTGGACCGCAACATATGGGTGCTTCAGCGCGGTCGCAATGTTCGGGAGTAGCACGGCGCGCCTCCTATTCGGTTTGGGGATCGGGTGCGGATGTTGCACGTAGCGCGGCGGAAAGCTTGTCAACGCACTGGTCCCATCGCCACCGCTTTACGCGTTCGCATCCGCGTTTGATCAACTCGGCGCGCAGGCCCGGATCCGAGCGGATGTCCAGTGCGGAGTCGATATCCTTCATGGACGCGGCATCGATCATCAGGCCCGCGTCACCCACGACCTCAGGCAAGGATGAAGCATCGTTTGCGATAACGGGAACACCTGCTGCCATGGCCTCCAGTGCAGGAATGCCGAAGCCTTCGTATTCGGAGAGCACGAGGACTGCCAAGGCGCCGCGGATCCAGCGCGCGATTTGGTAATCGGGTAGCCCTCGGTCGATGATCAGAATGTTGCCGCTTGCGTGCGCAGCGCCGGCGTATTGCGGTTCGACCGGGCCTATGACGACCAGGCGGGCGTCGCGGTCACATTTTTCGAGGCGATTGGCGAACAGCAGGATGTTGTGTCCGCCCTTCTTCCTGGAGAGTCCGCCAATGGAGAGAAAATATGTGTGCTCCGGCAGCGGACTGACTTTGCGAGGGTCTGACTTAGCGACGTCGAGGAAGATCTCCTCGACACCATTGCCGATGACGTGCACGCGAGATGCGTCAGCACGCAGGATCTCGCATATCCGCTGCTTTGAGAATTCGGACGTCGTGAGGACAGTCGCGGCGCGCTCTACCGCGGCTCGCCATAGGACGCGCAGGCGTATCGCTCTCGGGTGGGCGTTGTCAGGGTTGCTCGGCTCGAGATGATAGACATCATGAAACGTCACAGCTGCAGCTGCAGATCCGGTGGCAAAGAGCTGCTCACGCGGGCTGTAGATCCAATCGACCCCGGCTAGGTATTTGTCGAGGAGGGGCCGCCTCAAGAGCAGTGACGCGATTTGCAGCGCCTGGCGCGACTGGGGCAACCGCATCGAACGCACGCCAAACAGCTGATCTTCTGGTGTGCAAGCCCGGTCGAGGACCCAATGGTCCTTCGGCACCATGAAGGTGACATCGAAATCCGGATGCGTAGCCAATCCGGCGACCATTCTATTGACGTGGCGGCCGACGCCGGTCGTGTATCCGTGATAGCGCTCGGATGCATTGTAGACGCCGATCCTAATCCGGCGCGGCAAGCGCGCCGAGGGGTGGCGGGTATCATCAATTCGCGCTCGCGAGCTTAGGATATCGGGTTGCACTGCGACCCCTCTAGTGACGGCGCTGCTGCGATCTCCCGTCGTTCACGCGCAAACTGCTGCAGCAGAGCGGTCTGTTGCACAAACTTTTCCTCTGCTGACGGATAGGCGGTTGCGAGGCGGCGCCGCCCATTCTCGACCAAGGCGCGACGAACTGCTCCGGTGGCGCGGTCATCGATCAAAAGTGCGAGCGCGCGCGCGAACGATGATGCGTCGATGGGATCGCAGTAGAGCGCTGCTTCACCGCAAAGCGAACGGGCGAAGTCCAAATCGGACGTAATGAGGGGGCGCTCGAAATGAAAACTCTCCGGGTAGACGGCGGTAGAGGCCTCTCTGAGGGTGGGTAGAAGTACAACGGAGGCCTTTTGATAAGCGGCTGCCAACATGGCGAGCGGCAATGGGCCGAGAGTACGGATGCGATCGCCGACGGCCATCTGGCGCGCGGTATGGCTGATGGCTTCCCATTCGCGCGAGGAGCGATCAAGCGTCACCAGAAACTCGAATGCGGCATGGGGTTGAAGCGCTCCTAGTGCCGCGGCAACCGAGGGCAATATCTCGAGGTTCTTGTGTCGATAATAGGCTGCGGGAACCAGAATGGAGAACTTCCCGGCGATTGGCGGCGGAACAGGCGCATACTCACCGAGCAGGGGATTGATGCTGTTGGCAATGACACTGATGCGCTGCAGGTCGATGCCGAGGCACCGGGACAGGCGATCGCGCACCAGCTCAGTCTCGACGACGTGATGGTCAGCGCGGCGAACGAGAGCGCGTTTGAGGGAATCCTTCAGGGAGATAAGCGGGCTAGCGGCCTCATCCCGGCGGTAGATCAGGTTCGGTAAGGCAAAGCCGACCACGTGCGGCGCGCGTGCCTTGAAGTAGGCAGGCCCGAAGACGGTGAATACCACATCGGCATCGAACGATCGTTCAAGTGTCCGAAGACGTCTGCTGGCAAGGAGCAAATCATACGGGGAGTTCTTGCGAGCGTACTGCACGCGTGTGTCGGCAGCCGCATTCGCAGGAAGTGCAGCGCGCAGGTGTTGGGGCGCAAGAGCCCGCCATGAAATTTGGCCGCTGCCCGCAGAGGCATGGCGCAGCAATTGTTCGAGAAAGGCAACGGCGACCTGCACGCCACCGCCTGCACTAAGCGGCATCATATCGATCAGAAGTCTCACGGTGATTGCCGTGTCTGCCAGGAGGGAGTTTGACGGCGCCTCAGTGCGGAAAGACGCCATCCAACAATGGGACGCTTTGAGAAAGCGTAGAGCAGCGGCAGCGGGCCGAACGTGAATAGTGCGTCGGCCAGAATCTGGGCGAAATAGCCCCGCGTCTGCATGAAGAAGCCGAAGAATATCGGAACGAGTGAATACGCTGTGATGCGAGCTTCCAGGCCCAGCCGGCTGAGCCGGTCCAGGATTCGTGCGGCCACCACGAAATAGAGGAATGGCACGAAGAGAAGGCCGAGCCATCCGAACTGGAGGAGTATTTCTACATGCTGCGGTATTGCGACACCGGCGGAGACAGCATCCTGCGGAAAGATCTGGGCGGCTACGATCAGATAGTCTGCGGTGGGTTTATCGGGCCAGATGTACGTCGGCACGAGGCGGGCAATCCCGATCGTCCATGGGTCGAGATAGTAGAACGTTGGGATAGGATGGTCGGCGATAATCGAGAAGGAGAACAGCGGGCCGACCTCTCCGCCAAATGACTTGAGTATGTCCAGCCAAGACATATCCGCGATCCTGCTGAACTCGAGGCCTGAACCGGGGTTACGGGCGTTGACCATGAAGTTCGTGAAAAGGACGCCCAGACTGGACGCGGCAAGCACGAATGCTGTTCGGACGCGGATGCCCCGCACCAAGATATAGGCGGCGGTGATGCCGAACAGGAGGAAGATGAGACGATAACGAAATCCGGAGACCAACAGAATTAGTCCCGTCAGTGCGAGCACAAGGAGTGACAGAGGCCCGAAGTCGTAGCGAATGAGATAGACGAGCGTAAGCGGGATAGTCATCGTGAGGAAGAGGTTGACGAACTTGAGCCTTGTGGCGTCCTCCGCCCATTCGACCTTTTCCCCTCCGAGCGGGTTGAGTCTGCCGAGGGCGATGAGTGCGACGACCGAAAGCACGACAATGGCTGTTAGGAGTAGCAGGACGCGTTCGTTCATGAGGCGATCGGTTGGGCGCGGCTGCGCAGGACTGGTCACCAGCCGGTGGCGGCAGACGTAGCAGGCAGCTACGGCCGAGACCGCGTAAATGCCCACTGCCAAGAGCGGCCATTCAAGGCTGAAAATATAAAGCCCCATGAATTCAGCATGATTGTCGGCAAAGGCAAGTGCGGGCATCACGTAGAAGTAGATGAAGCTCGTCAGCAGCATCATGCACGGCAGGGACATGGCGCCGAGCGTGAACATTTGTGCGCATATGAAGTAGGCGGCTACCAAGAAGACCAACGTGACGATGCCAAAATCGGAAATGAGGAACGACATCAGATCAGGGACGGTGCCCTCGAGAGCGCGCGGGCCTTTAACGGCGTACCGAGAGACGCGACGGCATCGCAGAGCTGATCGACGACAGCGCGAGGCGAGTAACGCTGAACAGAGCGCAGGGCCTCTTCCGACATGCGCCGCAGACCTACCGGGCTGCATTCGGCCCATAGCAGAGCACCGGCTATATCGCGGGCGGTAACGGTCTCTAACCGTAACCCCGTCAGACGGTCCTCTACGACATGGCCGCAAAACGGTGACGTGATCAGTGGCAATCCATATTCCTGCGCCTCAAGCTGCGTGATAGCGAACCCGTCGGAATGGGTGGGTAGCACGAAGACGTCAGCCCACCGGTAGTGATCGCGGACGCGGCTGCGAGGGCAGATACCGTCCCATTTTACATTGGGACGCCCGGTGAGGTGTCTTTCGATACCTGCCTGCGGAGGACCGACAAGTCTCAGCATGATCGGTGCGGCGCGAAGCTCGTCCATCGCCGCAAGGAGCTCCATTACGCCTTTGCGGGCGGTGAGCTGTCCCAGAAACAGCACGCGAAGTGGGCGAGCGGTTGTAAAAACTTCCGGATAGTTCTTCGGTGCAACTGCCGAGGACGGCTCATAGGCCAATGGCACAATGCGGCATTTGCTGACGTCAATGTCTTCCTGCTGCAGCAGCGAGCGGGACCAGTTCGAGTTGACGATGATGAGGTCGGCTAGGTCACACTCCTCCCGCCACCGTGCCCAATAGTGCGCATCGCGCCACTCCGCCTCAACCGGCAACCCATATTTTCTACCGATAGCGCGGACGAGTTCCATCTCCTTGCGTCCGCCATCGATTTGTCCGAGCACAAATGTCGCTCCGAGCCTTTTCGCGACGCGCCCAATGTCGGCGGCGGCGTAACTGTAGGAAAATATTATCGAGCCCGCAGAGCGGTTAACCCGCTGCGTCGCTGCCGACCGCATCTGCTTTTCGATTTCCGATGCTGCCCAGGAGGAGAAACATTGGTCTCGACCTTGGCGTGCTTCGCGCATCTGCCAGCGTGCCCATCTCGCGATACCCGGTGAAACGCCGTGAATGCCGCCGCTGCGATAGCGACCACTTATGGCTTGCGCCGTGGATTCAGCCCCCAGGACTTTGGACACTCGGGAGACGAGTTTCCAGGGAGAACCAGGTGCAGCCCAAACGTCGGCGAGGAGCCCGTCGAGAGTGCCGCGCCGATGCAACTCAGTCGCAATGGCGTAGTGCTCGCGCGCGCCGACTTGGCAAACGATCCAGCGGCCGGCTCCTGTCTCCATCGACATCGAATGTGGCGTTGGACGGCTCAGGTTGGCCTGTAGCAGTAATAGTGGTCGTCCATGCTCCAGACGATATCGTAGCCGCACGTCCGGAGAAATTCTTTGATATCGGAAGCTTTCGCGTGACGCTTCGCAAGCGCTGCGTGATGCATCTCGATCATAATGCACCCGACCCGCCGTGCTCTAAAGACATCTTTCGAGCCCATAATCGCCTCGTGTTCGGAGCCTTCGATATCTATTTTGAGACAGTCGACGTGCCAAATTCCATGGCGGCGCAATATATTTTGCAGCGTGCTTGCCTCGACGTCCTGCCACGCGACGGGATAACGCGCAGCATTGACCGTGGCGGTGCTCCCTGTGTTCGTATCGGGTGAAAGAGCGAGCCGCGCCTTTCCGGCCCGGTCTGAGATAAGGGCAGTCTCCAAGATGATGTTCAAGCCGTTTAACTGAGCGTTGCGCTCGATTACGTGTCGTAGCCGCCTTTGCGGCTCTACTGCCAGGACGCGTCCCTGCGTGCCAACCAGCTTACTCGCGATGATGCTGAAGTAGCCCTCGTTGGCGCCGACATCGACAAATGTATCGCCAGGCGATAGCGCCAGTTGGATACGCTTCGTCAACTCGGCTTCGAAGGCTCCTTCATCGAGCAGTTTGCGCCCAATCAGCGACACGGGGTCTACCCAATATAGTCCGAAAGGCGTCTCAGCGACGACACGCCGAACCCCCAAGACTTTTTTGACGAACGAAGCGAGTGGAGCTGGACGGACGTGCATGAGCGTGCGGTGCAGATGGGCCGTTGCCGGACCGTATAGCGATGCAGACATGTTGCTGCGCCCGATGCTCTGTTGGAAGATTTTCAGATGATCGAGCGGTGAGCGAGCGCTTCGACCTGGAACCAACGCCGGTCGATGCGGCCCCAAATGCGGGAGCTGACGTTGAAGGGACCTCGCCCTATGCGAGCAATGGCACCCCGGACGAGGCGAGGAGGCCATTTGTGGATGTAGGGCCGTGAGTATACGACCTCGAAATCCGCAGCGTTCAAGAGATTGCCCAGGCTCTGAGGGCTCCAGGAATAGTTATGCTGATTGACATCGCTGGGATCATACTTCCAGCCTATGCCCTCGCACGGCACGACGATGTGGAGCTTCCCACCCTTCAGCAGGAGCGGTCGAATTGCGGAAAGCTCACGCCATGGCTCGAGCGTATGCTCCAAGGCATTGTCCGAAATAACGACGTCGACCGACTCTTCGCCGAGCGCCGCCAGCGCACTCTGGGGAGACGCGAATACCGTCAATCCATTGCGAACAGCTTCCTCGCGCGCAGCCGGATTTGGCTCGATTCCAAAGCGTGCAGCGCAATCCAGCTTGGCAAGCAGGAACCCTCCGCCGCATCCGAAGTCGAGTACTCTATCCGCAGCACCAACGGTCTTGCTGAACTTGTCGATATTGGCCCAGCCGCCGAAGCGTCCCGATTCCGCCTGCCACTCGAAATATCGAGCGTCGTAATGGCTGCCCGCCGCCGGAGGGGCGGAAGCGCCAGTGTTGTCTTGATCAGATGACATTCGGCTCATGCGGCCTCGCTTTGCCGAGCCAAAGCCGTCACCGTAGATGTTGGCCGGCGCGGCTTGACGGCTTCGAGTGTGATCGAAAACGGCGCTGCGCCCAGAAGAGGGCCTAGCCACCAATCCACGAGAGGCGGAAATGGGCGCAGAGGAAGAACAGCAAGCCAAGCGAGCCCGCGGTTCACCCTTTGCACGTGATGCATGATGTAAGCACCGAGAACGCTTACTGGTCCGGATATGTAGCCGATCTCTTCCACCAACAGCCCGGCATCGGCGCATAGCTCGCTCAGCATGGCTTGGTTGTAGCCCCGCCGCACGTGGCGCCCGTCCTCGAAGTCTGGGAATGGTCCGTAATCCATTGAGCTGAATGGCTTCCGCCGCATATTGGGACTGGTCAGGAACAGGCGCCCGCCGGGCTTCAGACAGCCAGCCAAGGCGCGCATCAGGCGGAAGTCGTCGATGATATGCTCGATGTTCTCGGTGCAGATGACGACATCGAATTGCCCGGCAAGGTGTCTCTGTTCGTCGAGAGTTCGAACGTCACAGATTACGAATGTTGCGGTTGGGGCACGGGAAATTCGTGCCCGTTCGGCGGCCACACGTTGATTCCTCTCATCCCAAGAGAGACCCAGCGTCTTGTAGCCGAGCTTGGCCGTGCCAATCGTGAAGGCTCCCGTGCCGCAGCCAACGTCCAGAAGACGCTCATCGTGATGCGTCTCCCGCAGGCGCTTCGCAAGCCATCGCCAGCGATCCCAGACGAGCGGATCGCCGTGATGCAGCGTCGCCCTCCATCCAAGTATGCGCACAAGCAGATTGGACATCACTTCAGTGCCGATGATGGAATAGAGCGTTGTCGCGCTGTCGATCGAGCACGTTGAATGTGGATCCTGTCAGGGACGCCGAGCGTCTTTGCGCTGGAATTGCTCGACCAGCGTCACGATCGCGCTGGCGAACTTCTGGGGCGAGAACATTGCGGCGAGCCGTAGGCTTTCGCATTCAGCCTCGAGTAGCCAGGCATCATCGCGCGATGCCGCCAGACTGAGCGCGCGCACGAGATCGCCCTCGTCGCTCGGCCTGAAGCGAATGGCGTTACGATCGGTCGCAAGATCATCCGCACTGCCGATTGTCCCGCTGAGAAGGAGCCCGCATCCGCACAGGGTCGCCTCGTGGACGACCAGCCCCCATGCCTCCCTGCGTGATGGAAGCACAAGAAATCGCGCGTTCTGGAAACGATCGACGAGTTCACCGGGCTGCACGAAGTCCTCAACAAGCAGGCGCGGATGGTATGGGATCCGGTCGCGTAGCGGGCCGCTCCCGCAAATTCGTAATGACCAGCCGGAGTGCAGCGCGGCAAAACGGAGGAAGGCATTAGCGAGCACGAGAATGTTTTTGCGCGCGATCAGCTGGCCGACGAACAGGAACTCCTTTGGACGTCGGGCGAGCGGCCGGCCGGGATAAAAGAGCTGCGGATCGGCCGCATACATTCCCGTATGGATGCGGTCTTTCGGCACGCCGAAGTGGCGCATCAGTCGCGCGCCCTGTCGACCGGGGACCAGCATCGCGTCAAAGTGCTTGCGGTGGCGCATGCGAAATGCGATGGGCCCCATGACGAGCTGCCGAAAGTCTCCACGCCAGTTGGCATCGCTGAGGCCTATGACGTGGCCGCCGGCCGTCTTCACTTCGCGGCCCAGTGCGGTAAATGCTGGGTAAGCCCAGCCCGACTGCACATAGACTTTGGGCGTAGCAAGGCCGAGATCGCGCCACGTGACCGGCGAGTTGGCGTCGATCCATGTGATCGTGTCGCCGAGGATCGACTCCATGCCTTCAACCGGAACATCGGGGCGGGAACCGATGACGGCGCACTGCTCCCCCATCTGCTCCATCGCGGCACGGATCAATCGCGCAGCATATTGAGGCAATCCATTCCAGGTGAAGGCAACGGGATACGAGCGTGTCGACCACGTCGAACGTCGTCGCTCTTCAACGTGCCTCAATCGATCAGCGTCAGTCATTCGATGGAAATCGGCGCAAAGCTACCGCACATCGGGTGAATCGATCACCCAAGGGGCAAATTCGCACGTGCGTATCGAACCTTCTTAAGTCGACCTTCGAGCGCGAATATTATTCGCGCCATTTCCGCGAAAGCGGCCGTTGATCAGCCGGCGTTGGCTAGAATCTGCATTCCAAAGAAACTTTCTCGTCCACATTCGGACTGAATGGAAACGGGGGCTGCTGTTTGGGAGCGTCCAACAGCCCGAGATCCCTCCAGGCGTCGTCCACGGCTCGCTGATCTGGCTGCTCGCCTAGGATGATCGTTGGGAGCGTTCGTGCAATGATGCGCGCGTCAGTCGCCAGCGATGCATTGCGAACGTACCAGATATCAAGCGCGGCCTTGTCGTGCGCCGAGAGCTCTCGACCGCCAGCGATCTGGGCCCATCCGGTGAGGCCAGGGCGAACCAGAAGCCGAGCCACGAATTCTGGAGCCTGATCGAGCGGGAGCAGCGGCCGCGGACCGACGAATGACATGTCCCCGATGAGGATATTGTAGAGCTGCGGCAGCTCATCGAGGCGGCTTCGGCGCAGGAAGCGGCCGAAGCGCGATAGGCGCTGGGTGTCGGGAATGCGCGATCCGCCGGGGTCGAGTGCAGCGCGCATCGTGCGGAACTTGTAGAGCTTGAATGGCAGGCCCCCTTTGCCGGGCCGCTGTTGCCAGAAGAGGACGGGAAAGCCAACGTCGAGTGCGACTGCTGCTGCCACAACGGCGATGCACGGCCATGTGACGGCCACAAGAATCAAAGCCCCCGCGATATCGATCGAACGCTTTGCGGTGAAATAGGGCCGGCGGGTAGCCTCTTTCAGCATGTCGGCATCGAGCAGTTGGGATACGGAAACCGGGTGGGTGGCGGTATCATCCGATTTCGTGAGACCAAGGCGCTCAGCGAGAAAATCGATCCGGATATCCTGCTCCTTCGCGACCTCGAGCAGGGCGTGTTGGGCTTCTCGCGACAAATCCGAGAAGCTGATCATCACCAGGATGCGGCGGATGAGGATCCCATGCACCTCAAGGTCGGCCAAAATCAAGCCGATCTCCTCAGGAGTTCCGAGAACGGGGTATTGATACAACTGTCGGCCCTTCTGCCGCTCATGACGGCCGAGAATGCCGACAATACGCAGTCGACCGGGCGCGAATTCCATCTCAGAGCGCAGAAACAGGTCCGTGATAGGAGTAAGTCCAACCAGCAAAACCATCTCCCCGCCAGAGTTGAGCTGCAAACGGCTGGATGGCTCGCGGCGTTGGCGCCGCTCGTGCCGGAAGCGCATGCTGACACGCGCGCTGACGAGCAATGCGATGATCAATATGGCTTGCATCACCGGCAGAGAGCGGGGCACCGCGTTCAGGCGATGCAGAAACGCTGTCAGTGTGACGGCAACAAGAACGATGGCGATGGACGCTGCGACGACGCGCAGGTAATCCCGCAGGGCGCTGAAGCGCCAGATTGTGCGATTCAGCCTCGCGCCCGACAGGACGATTGAGGCAGCGAAGACTGTTGCAATGAAGTAGGGGAGCAAGCTTTGGACCCTGAAAAGCGAGATTTCAAAATTGTCGCGCAAAAGAACTGCAAAAAGCGTTGCTGCAGCAATAAGCGCTAGGTCAATCAAAAACAAAACGAGCGCGTGGTGAAAAGCAGACATTAGCGCCTTCATGGGAAACGAATGAAAAAATTCCGAAATGGCCGAATTTTTTGATTATTACTCGTTGGTATCACGTGTATCGCGCGAAAATCAACGGAGTGGTTTTTTGTTCGGCGGCGAATCACAGGTTTTGTTGTTCGAAACCGCTCATTTCCATTCGTCGGGCCAGCCCCTGTCGCTTTTCCACGCGGCCGGAACTGGCGCTGCTCTGACCGACTGTCCACTAGGAGGGCTCGCTGTCCTGCGCGCTGCCAGTGGTGCTGCCGGCCGGGGACACCCGCGATGGTCCTCATTGCCATCGATGATCGGCGGGATGAGGAAGGCGCACGCCAGAGCGAAGATGGCGGCCATCGCTGCCGTTCGCAAAGGGTAGTCGATGAACGAATGCGCGAGCAAAAGCAGAATCACAAGGCTGCACGCGCGCGTAAGGGCAGCATCAATCGGAACGCCATGATCGGAGCGATGTAGCCACGCGGCGGAAGCGCTGCGGGAGAACCACGCCGCGAAAGCGAGGAAGAACAGCGGCGCGATGACTCCGCACTCGAGCCAGAACTCGAGGAAGTCGTTATGGGCGCGATTTGCGAACGTGTTCGCCACCAAGTCGCTTGGCTTTTCGAAGAGTGCATACATTGGAACGAATGTGCCGATGCCGGAACCCCATGGCATAAGTGTATGCGCTGCCTCCACCGTCGTCCGGCCAATGACGGCCCGCGCATTCTGCAAGGGATCGATCCCCAGGCGCTGGCTGATGCGATAGAGTGCGAACTGTGCCGCTAGCATGACGCCGACAACGATGGCTGCGCCCAGAACCTTCGCAGGAGTGATGCCACTGGCCCGTCGACGGTCAACGAGGGTCATTGCAAACGCGCCCAGAATGGCAAGCGATCCGAGCACCAGCCCGCCGCGTGACCGGGTCATGGCCTGCGCCGCAATGAGTGAGATCATGATTGTAACTGCTGCGGCTATGCTGACGATAGTTTCGGTCGGCATGCGGCGATGCCACGGTTGAGCTGCCAGGGATGCCTCGATCGCCCAGGCAGCAGCAAAGAGGAACGAGCAGTATAGAAACGCTGCGAGATGATTGCGGTTGGCAAAAAAGCCGGTGGCCTCGCGTATGTTCGTGAATTCGTAGAAGCGAATGGCGGCAGCGGGACCGAACGAGATCTGTGAGAGTCCGAGAAAGACCGTGATCGCGGCGACGCCGAGAATAATCATCGTCAACTCGCGTCGCTCCCGGTTATCGAGCTGTATAACAGCCAGGAAGATGGCCAGCGGCACGACCAGCGATAGGGCGCTCGACCACGTCGACGCTGGCCGAATGCTCAATGGTCGCCAAGGCAGCTCGGATCCGAGGAGCTGAAATACCTCCACCTCCGCCTGTCGTTGTGGAAGCTGCGCCCAGAGCGCCGGCGGTAGCGGCACGAGCTGGAGGAAGGACACGAGCACGAGCGCGGCGAAGAAGGACAACGCGGTGAGAGGCAACCGCTCGTATGGAGACGCCATCAAGTGCCATAGAGAACCTGCCAGGAGGGGCAGAGCAATTAGCTGCAACAGAAGATCGCTGGCAAAGCCGGGCCGTGTGCCGCCACCAAGGAGCAGAGCGGCGATCAAGACAGCGCAAGTCCCATGGAAATGGGGGCGTCGGAACCTAATCCAACCATCCACGCTCAGCATTCGAGGCGAGCTAGGGGCTCTCTTGCTGTTCGTTGTTGTCCTGGAGGAGCAGTAATCCCCCCGCAACAGTGCCGCCCACTATGAGGCCTCCGATAACGAGCGTCGTGGTTAAAGAGTCGGCCCCGTCTGTGGGGGGCGTTTCCTGATTCATGCGATTTGTGAAATCGATCGTCGCCACGCCCTGCTTGCAGGGAGGATGCTCCGGCACGGTCCATACACCTGAAGCGAGGCGGACCGAACAATCGCTTGAATACGTCACCAATGCTGCGCCGCCTGGAGAAACCATAACTTTTGTCGCCGGGGGGACGATCGTATCCCCCTGCACCTCAGTGAAGCCGGAGCCAATATTGACGTGCACCGTCCCGCTTTGTGGTGCGAGCGTGGCCGCCTCTAAATTGAGCGCGCTGGCGGCGAAGATCAATGTGGCTGTGAATATGAGCCGAAACATGTGTACCCCTCCGGGAAATGTCGGGCAGCGTACGGAATATAATCGACGCGATCGCCGCTAAAAGGATAAAGACCGTACAAACAAGAAATCATCGTGCGTGCTAACGGCACGATTGCTCCTTTATTCAATGTCCTTATTCATGTGCAGAATTGCTGATGATCGATCTTCACACTCACATTCTTCCAGGAGTCGATGACGGCGCTTTGGATGTCGATGCTGCCTTGGCGATGGCCGAGGCATTCGTTGCTGACGGAGTGACTGTTGTCGCATGTACCCCGCATATCCTGCCCGGACTGTACGATAATGCAGGCCCGGCAATCTTGGCTTCAATCAGCGCGCTGCAGTCCGAGCTTGACGCGCGTGCGATCCCGCTGCGGCTCGTTTCGGGAGCCGACAATTACATGGTCCCCGATTTCATCGATGGACTATGCGCCGGACGGCTCCTTCCTCTGAATGGTGGACGTTACGTGCTGGTGGAGCCTCCTCACCACAACGCTCCGCCCCGGTTTGAGGAGTTCTTCTTCGAGCTTCTCACTCGCGACCTCGTCCCGGTGCTGACACACCCAGAGAGGCTGAGTTGGATCAAGCAGCACTATTCGACCATCCAACGGCTGGCGGATGCGGGCGTCTGGATGCAAGTGACTGCCGGTTCACTCGTCGGCAGATTTGGAAGGAATGCTCGATTTTGGGCGGAACGGCTGCTGGATGAGGGACGCGTGCATATCCTGGCAAGCGATGCGCACGACGTCGATCGCCGTCCGCCGGAACTGAGTTTTGGGCACAGGCTGGCCGCACAGCGTGTTGGAGCGATTGAGGCCGAGAATTTGGTGTTCGTGCGGCCAAGGGGGATACTTAGAAATGTTCCGCCTTCAAGTCTTCCTACGCCGGAGCGCCGGCTTCTTGCCACTACGGTGCACAATGAAGCGGGGGGCAGCCGGCGTGCTCTGCGCATTTCTCGCGGGCTGCGGCGCATCTTTGAATGATCAAGCAGGCTGGGGGCTAGCACCGGAAAGCGCGTCGGCAATATCCAAAGGATCATCCGCGATCGAAAGTCCCGGTGCCACCAAGCCCGTGCGAATGGAAGGGGCGGACGTATTCACCGTGTCGGCAACCGGCAGTGCCGCCTACAAAATCGGACCGTTAGACGTGCTCGATGTCTCCGTCTTCAAAGTGCCGGAGCTATCACGCAGCGTGCAAGTAGCTGATAACGGAACAATCAGTCTGCCATTGGTGGGAGAGGTTCCCGTTGCGGGAAGGACGGCACGCGATGTCGAGCACGACCTAAGCAACAAGCTCGGCGATCAATATTTGCAGGCGCCGCAAGTAACGGTGTTCGTCAAAGAGTTTAACAGCCGTCGCGTCACAGTGGAGGGGGCAGTTCGCAAGCCCGGTGTCTATCCGATCCGCGGTAAGACCACCCTGTTGCAGTTCATCTCGATTGCTCAGGGTGTCACCGAGGCATCAGAGACTGACAACATTCTTGTTTTTCGCACGGTCGATGACAAGCGCTCCGCGGCCAAGTTCGATCTCGATGAGATCCGTGCCGGGCGTGCTGCAGACCCCGAGATTGCCGATGGCGACATCATCGTGGTCAACACCTCCGCCACAAAGGCAGCGTTCCAGAATTTCCTGAGGGTGTTGCCCACTACGGCAGCTTTTGTTCCATTGCTTTAGCGGTCACGCGGAATGAGCGACAGACAGAAAATGCTTGCCGACGAGCGGCTGCCGGGCCGACAGGTGGCTACCGCGCGGGATGCTTATGGTGATTTTGTATATCCAGATGCCGTTCCGCTCGAAGGTGCGGATGCCGGTGTCGTCCTGCGCGAATATTGGCGCATCTTCAACAAGCGAAAATGGGTCGTTTTGAGCATTGCCGGCGCGTTCCTCGTGGTGGGCACGGTGGTAACGTTGATGATGACGCCATTATATACCTCCACGTTGCGACTGCAGATTGATCGAAACGTCGTCAGGGTCATCGAGGGAGGCAACGTCAGCCCGATCGAAGGCACCGACCTCGAGTTCCTCAGGACGCAGTACGAGTTGCTCCAGAGCCGGGCCCTCGCGGAGCGCGTTGCGATTGCACTCAAGCTGGGTGACGATAGAAGCTTCCTTCAGTCAGCCGATACCTCGCTGCTCGGCTCAGTGACGAGGTGGATGGGCGGCGGCGATCTTCCTGATCCAAACGACAGCCGCCGCGTTGAGCGTGAGCGCGCCGCGGCCGCTATAATACTCGCCAATCGCCGTGTGCGGCCGGTGCCTGGTTCTCGGCTTGTGGATTTGAGCTACTCGGATTCCGACTCTGCACGTGCACAGCGCATCGCCAATGGGCTTGCAGCTGCGTACAGCGATTCAAGCCTCGATAAACGCTTCGAGGCAAATGCCTATGCCAAGACTTTTCTCGACGATCAGGTGAAGCAGCTCAAGCTGCGACTGGAGGAATCCGAAAGGCAGCTTATAGAGTTCGCCCAAAAGGAGCAGATCGTCTCCGTCGCCGAGAAGAACTCCACGGCTGAGAGCAATCTCCAAAGTGCCAATGCAGCGCTCGGCGCGCTCGTCTCCGAGCGCATCAAGAGCGAGCAGCTTTGGCGGCAGGTCGAGAGTGCTGACGCGATCAGCATGCCGCAGCTCCTCGGCAGCAGGGTCATCGAAGGACTGCGCGACCAGCGGAACACACTGATGGCCGACTATCAGGAGAAGCTAGAGACCTTCAAACCGGGCTATCCGGCCATGGTGCAAATCCAGAACAAGATTGCGGAGATCGATCGGCAGCTCGATCGAGAAGTTCGAACCATCAAGGATTCGCTCCGAGCGAGCTATGAAGGCGCCGTTGCTCAAGAAGAGGAGATGAAGAAGCAGATCGAGATGTTGCGCGTTGAAGCCCTAGATCTGCAAAAGCGCGGTATCCGCTACAACATCCTGAAGCGTGAGGTGGACACCAACCGTTCGCTCTACGAAGGGCTGCTCCAGCGGCAGAAGGAAGTGGACGTGGCGGGCGGCGTGGGGGCAAACAACATCTTCGTGGTCGACAAGGCGGACCTTGCCAAGTCGCCGTCCTCCCCTCGGATTGGCCGCTCGCTGCTGTTGTCCCTGGTGCTCGGACTTTGCGCGGGGTTGGGTGCCGCGTTTCTGATCGAGAAACTCGACGACTCGGTTAGATCGGTCGAGGACATGGAGCGCGTAACGGGCCTCGCCACCCTCGGCATCATTCCCAAGGTCGCAGGGGGCGTCGTTCCGGAGGTGGAAGTTACGAACCCCCGGTCGGCTATTGCGGAGGCGTATCGTTCCCTCTGTACATCGCTGCAGTTCATAACTGCGAGCGGAATGCCGCGGACGCTGGCAGTAACCAGCGCGGGTCCGGGGGAAGGCAAGAGCATGACCTCGCTCGCCATCGCCTGGCACTTCGCCGCGATGGGTCTCAAGGTGCTCATCGTCGATGCGGACCTGCGCAACCCGTCGCTGCATAAGAAACTCGCATTGCCGAACGCAATAGGGCTGAGCAACTATCTCGCCGGGGCGTGCACGCCACCAGACGCTTTCCAGTCGACATCGCTTCCCAACCTCGCATTCATGTGCTCAGGCCCGTTACCGCCGAGCGCCGCCGAGCTCCTCGGCAATGCCAGACTGCACTCATTGCTGTCGGTCGGTCTCGAAGTATTCGACCTCATCATCATGGACGCGCCACCGGTCATCGGCATCGCGGACGCAGCGCTGCTCGCCAATGCCGTGCAGGGCACGATCTTTGTCGTCGGCGCGGGGCAGATGCGCAGCGCCCAGCTTCGCGGAGCCTTGAAGAGACTAGACTTGGCGCGAGCTAGCCTCATTGGGAGTGCGCTCACCAAGTTTGACGCCCGTGCGGAGGGCTATGGATACGGCTACGGCGGTGATTACGGATATGGCTACGGTGTGAACGAGGAGGTGAAGTCCGTTTCCAATTCCGCTCCAAAACCTCAGCTCAGCGGGTGACATTCATGACCGACGGCGAAGCGGCTGTTAAGCTCGCGGTCGAACTTCTGCTCATGCCCTCGCGCTTGCGCTTCGCACGGAAGCAGGCGCTCCCGCCCGAGTTATCGCTGCTGCTTCATATCGCTGCGGGCGACGAGGAAGCGGCCGCATCAGCAGCGCGAGGGCTGAAGCGGTCGCACGAGATCATTATCGAAGCGTCGCGGTTCTTCATCGAGCAGATTCTTCTTGCACCGGATGCCGATAGCTATCGCGTCCTTGGCGCTTCCCGTCACGCGCCGACCAGAGAACTGAGACGCAACATGGCACTTCTGCTGCGAAGTCTGCATCCTGACGTCGAGCACGAGCTTCGCTCGGTCTTCGCCCAACGCGTCACCGGTGCGTGGGAAAACCTCAAGACATCGGAACGGCGTGCCGCATACGATCGACAGCTCGACAGGCACGAGCGCGGGCCGGAAATTGAAGGATCTCATCAGTGGAGTGCTCGACCTCGCGGGAGCGGCGGCCGGCGGCCGGCACTGGGCGCGGTCTTTGGCATTACAAAGCGGTGAGCGATGGCGGTTGAGCAGCACACGGGCCGTTCTCCGGTCGGCCGGTGGCACGGCGACAGGGCGCTCCTCTGGCGCGCGTTCATCTTCGCCGGCATTGTTGCCTTCGTACTCTGGCGCCTCGTCACCGAAGAGCTGACGGGTTATCTGGCGCTCACAGCACCGGAATGGGCGTTGAAGATCGATCCAAGCAACGCGGCAGCACTGGCCGCGGTCGCCAACCTCATTTTGAATGGCGTCGAAGATGAAGGTGAAGACGACGCGACTGCAGCTGCGGGCGTGGTCGATCCGCTGACCCAGTGGAGCTCCGTGGCAGGACGCGCTTTGCAGCCCGGGATGTCGCATGGACCGCGACGGTTGGCTGAAGCGGATCGGGAACGCGTCCGAACCATGGCAGCTGCTGCTCTGTCAGGTGATCCTTGGGATGCGAACGCGCTCCGCATCTTGGGGCAGCTCGCGGATGCCGGAGGAGACAAGCAGCAGGCGGATCGCTACATGCGTGCCGCGGTGAGCCGCTCTGCGAGCGCGAGCTATGCGGTGTATTGGCTGATGATCGAGGCCGCGAAATCCAGCAATTGGCCAGAAGCATTGCACTACGCCGACATGCTGTTGCGCAAACGGACGCAGATGTGGCGCTTCATATTTCCCTTACTGATCGATATTGGCGAGCGCGTTCCTGGTGACGGTCGAGCTGCTCTCGGCTCTATCTTGGCGCTCAACCCTCCCTGGCGCGCGGCATTCTTCAAGTCAATGGCGCAGCATCTTCGCGACGAGCAGATGCCTCTCAAACTTTTTCTCGCGCTGAAGGACAGCTCCGCTCCCCCTGCCGCCGCAGAGCTCAACGCCTATCTCGATTTTCTCGCCAAGAGAAAGGCCTATGAATTGGCCTACTATGTCTGGCTACAGTTTCTCCCATCGGAAGCGCTCGCAAGGATTGGCAACCTCGTCAACGGAAGCTTCGAGAATGATCCGTCGGGTGCACCCTTCGACTGGAAGCTATCCGGTGGTGATGGCGTGACCATCGACATAGCCGATCGTCCGGATGCCGATGGCGCGCGTGCTCTGTTCATCGAGTTCGGTGCCGGCCGCGTTCAATTTGCCGGTGTATCGCAGCTCGTGCTCTTGGCACCGGGAAGCTATACTTTCAGCGGACGCCTCCAAGGGGATTTATACGGCCGCCGTGGGCTGCAATGGAGGATGACGTGCCTGCCCTCGCAAACGATCGTGGCTGAAACGGAGATGTTTCTCGGCACCGCGCTCCAGTGGATGCCGTTCGCTCTTGAATTTCACATTCCAACGGAGGGATGCCGGGCGCAGGATCTGCGGCTGGTCCTTGCGGCGCGCTCGGGGTCGGAGGAGTTTGCCTCGGGCGCCATTTGGTACGACGCTTTGAAGCTCGGTCGCCTGCATGGGGCACAGCCCTAGCCGTGCCGCGAATGCGGATGCTATGGGATTGCCGGAGCAAGCGGCTGAACGGCGATACAGCGTTTGGTTGGTGTTTTCGAGCGTACCGAGAAAGGCTGGCATATCGTGCTGCACGTTTGGCGTTGAGCAGGCGGTGAGCTTTACCTGCGTCGGCGCCGCGCCATACTCTGCACGTGCGGCCATCGCACATGGCACCTGGCAGTGAGCATTGCCCCATGCAACGGCGCGTCTCGCAAATTCCGCGGCTCGATTCCAAATCTGTCTTGGTCACCGGTGGGGCGGGCTTCATCGGCTCGCATCTGTGCGAGCGCCTGATCGAAGCCGGTCATGAGGTCGTCTGCGTCGACAACATGTTTACGGGATCAAGGCGCAACGTTGAGGCGCTCCTGGGACACCCGCGCTTTGAGCTGCTTCGTCACGACGTTACGTTTCCCCTCTACGTCGAAGTCGACGAGATATACAATCTGGCCTGTCCAGCCTCTCCCATTCACTACCAACTCGACCCCGTACAGACGACTAAGACCAGCGTGCATGGCGCCATCAATATGCTTGGTCTCGCGAAGCGGCTGCGCTGTCGTATTCTTCAGGCATCCACGAGTGAGGTCTACGGCGATCCGGCGGTCCATCCACAGACCGAAAGCTACTGGGGTAATGTCAATCCCATCGGCCCGCGTTCCTGCTACGATGAGGGCAAGCGGTGCGCGGAGACGCTCTTTTTTGATTACTGGCGACAGCACAGGCTCGAGATCAAGGTCGCACGCATCTTCAATACCTATGGTCCGCGCATGCATCCGAACGACGGGCGCGTCGTCTCGAATTTCATAGTGCAGGCCCTGCTGGGGCGAGCGATCACCATATACGGAGACGGGGAGCAGACGCGATCGTTCTGCTATGTCGATGATCTCGTCACTGGCATCATCCGTCTCATGCAAAGCCCGAAGGATTTCACTGGGCCGGTGAATTTGGGTAACCCCACTGAATTCAGCATTCGACAGCTAGCCGAGATCATCATCGAGATGACCGGATCTAAGTCGCCATTGCACACCGAACCTTTGCCGCAGGACGACCCCAAGCAGCGCTGTCCGGACATTTCACTCGCCAGAGAGCGGCTCGAGTTTCGGCCCAGCGTCCCGCTTTGGGAAGGACTGCGCGCCACGATCGAATATTTCGATGCGCTGCTTTCAGCTGGCGGCGAGGGTAGCTCGATGGCGCTACTGGCAACATCTTAGCGGCGACAGGGGCAGCGTGCGATTTGTGACGGACAGCGGCCTAGAGCCAGAGCATGTAGCGTGGTAGCGCGTTCAATCCGGCTTTGCTTGGAACCACACAATGGGGCAATCAGCTGACCGGCTTAAGCACTCGGCGTGGCTCGATTGGGTACGCGGCACGGCAGCCCTCGTCGTCTTTGCTGCGCATCTGCGCACTTTCTCGTTCGTGGTCTACGGTTCTCTCCCGGCCGAAGACCAAACGTTGCTCAATGCAGTCTGGTTTGCGGTGACTCGCTTCGGCCACGATGCTGTTGTCATCTTTTTCGTCCTGAGCGGGTTTCTCGTGGGCGGCAGCGCTTTGGACTTGGCTCGATCCGGTCGATTTGATGTGTCGCGATACGCAACAGCACGTATCGCGCGTATCGGGATCGTCTGTGTCCCGGCCGTGATGCTGGGGTGGGCAGTGTTCACCTACAGCGGCGAGACCCTTCCTTTAGCAACCGTTCTCGGCAACATGGTTGGCCTTCAGACGGTGGCCGTTCCGGTCATCGAGGTGAATGGTCCGCTGTGGTCGCTGTCATATGAGATCTGGTTCTACGTGCTCTGTGGGGCAGCGTTATCTGTAACGTCCAGATCTTTGCCCTACGTAGCCATCCCCGTCGCGCTCGTATCGCTATACGTCCTTACCTACGTGCTCAATGCTACGTATCTCATCTACTGGCTGGCTGGGGCGGCAGCATTTCTATGGCGACCGCGGCGATTCCAGGCCTATTTCCTTCTCGTCGCGACGTTCCTGATGACCGCCGGGCTGGGGCTACATCACGTTGCGCGATCGACCTACACCACTGCAATGCACACGGCGCTTGCTTCGCAGGTAGCGCCGGTCAGCACGATCGACGCGGTGAGTCAGTGGATGTTCGTAGGCGGCGCAGCACTGCTGATGCCATTTTTGCGCAATCTCGGGATGCCCCGTGGATTGGCGCATGTCGGGTATGGCCTCGCGGCATTCTCTTATTCGCTATATCTGTCGCACTATCCCGTGCTCTGGTTCATGGGCACGTTTCTGCCTCAAGCATCCGATGTGTCGTGGCGCTCTATGGCAGAGATGGCGTTCCGTGGTGCCGTGTGCTTGAGCGTCGCGCTGCTTTTCTACTGGCTCTTCGAGCGACGTACATCGCAACTTCGGGAAGTGTTGTCGCGTGTCTCTTGGATTTGGACGCAGGAACGCATTGCGCCGTTCGTCTTTGCCAGAGGTCGAAATGCGGGGTTTCCATCGGGTGATCCTTCGTTATCCGCATACTCGGTTGAAACGAAGGACGGCACGCGTGCACAGCCTCCGCATTTTTGACCGACGTTGGGGGAGCGTTCCGGACAGTTGGGGGATCGATGCAATCGCTGAGTGGCGCAGAACCGGGCCCGAATGCTCCGCTGCTCGATTGGGTGCGTGGCATAGCCGCGCTCCTGGTGTTCGCCACCCACTTGCGTGATGCATCATTCGTGGCTTTCGGCTTTCTTCCGGCCGATGAACAGACCGTATTCAATGCGGTGTGGTTCGCGCTGTCGCGCCTAGGGCACGAAGCCGTTCTGATTTTCTTCGTACTGAGCGGTTTTCTGGTCGGCGGGCGTGAGCTTGCGCGGTTCCGGGCGGGGGATTTCGATGTCGGCCGCTACGCAGCGGCACGCGTTGCACGGATCGGAATCGTATGTATTCCGGCGGTGCTGCTGGCATGGGCGGTCACAGCTTACGCTGGAACCCGGCTCTCCGCGCCGACGATCCTCGGTAACATGGTTGGTCTACAATCGGTGGCCGTGCCAATCATCGAGGCGGACATTCCGCTCTGGTCACTGGCATATGAGATCTGGTTTTACGTGCTCTGTGGCGCGGCGCTTTGCGTCGCCTCTCCCGCGTTGAGGTGGAGTGCAGTGCCGATCGCACTCGGATCGCTGTTGGTTCTTACGTTTGTCCTCGACCCGTCGTATCTCGTGTTCTGGCTAGGTGGGGCTGCTGCATTCCTGTGGCGACCGGCACGAACACATCTTTGGCTGCTGGCCCTCGCAATCCTCCTCCTGATGGCAGGCACGGGGCTGCATCAGATTGGACGGGGCACGTACAACGCCACTATGCAAGCGGTGCAGGCGTCTCAGGGCTTGCCGGTGAGTACAGTCGATGGCTTGGGACAATGGCTATTTGCGGCGGGCGCGGCGCTGCTGATGCCCCTGCTACGGTCGATGGACGTGCTGCACGATAGAAAACTCGCCAAGCTCGGTGCAGCCCTCGCAGCGGTCTCGTATTCGCTCTACCTCTCGCACTATCCGGTGCTGTGGTTCATGAACACGTTCATGCCGCAAGCGCCTGAGATATCCCTCTGGACGGTCGCAGAAATGCTGTTGCGGGGCGTGGCCTGCATTGCTGTCGCGCTGGCCTTCTATTCGTTGTTCGAGCGGCACACGCAGCGCGTTCGCGACTATTTGCTACGGATGTGTTCGAGGAAACTTGCGGCAGACTAGTAATCGTATCTCGACGTTTTCCGTGACATCGCGCCTCTACCGTCGTCTCTGCACGAGCTGCAGATGACTTGCTTGCAGTGGCTCGCCGCGTTGAGCGCCGGCTGCGACGGATTCATCTCGCGGCGCGTTCGCGTTCGAGGTTGCAGCTGTTGGTAGACAGCATCTGCCAGGGGTCCCCCCGCGGCAATGCCGCGGGGGCTGTGCACGGCTAGTTGGCCAATGCGACCTCGACGAGATTGTCGGAAAACGATGGCGCATGCCCCATATCAGTGAACTCGGCAGAGCTGATACTGTTGACGGTTCCGTCGTTGAGCTGGCGCCAGTATCCGAGTGTGGCAACCACGATCCCGGGCCCAACATCGCTCGTTATCCGTGCGACGCCTTTAAAGGCACCTCGGCTGTTCGACACCTTCACCCGATCACCATTCACGATCCCGCGCGCAGAGGCATCCACCTCGTTGATCATGACGAACTGTTCGCCCTGGGCTTTGAGCTTCCGGTCCATGTTGGCGTAACAGGAATTCAGGAAGCCATGGCTCTTGGGAGAAACGATGCTCAGAGGGTACTTCTTGGCAAGCTCGGGGTTGGTAGCGGGCGATTCCCGGCCAGGGATATAATCGGGCAGCGGATCGAGATCCTCACCCGGCTGGAATCCTTCGTACATCTGCCTGAAGGGGCCAGCGACGAAGTTCTTCGCGTTCGGAACGAGGAATTGGCATTTGCCGGACGGGGTGGGGAAGTTGCCTTCGCGATGGCGCGCGCGGTCATCCGCCGTCCCGACCTTTAGCCGTGCGAAGCCGTGTTCCTTGAGGTAGGCGAGATCGATGCCTTCGCAAGCGGGCGAGTCCCAATCCACATAGTGCTGCAAGCACTCGCTGTCGGACCATTTGAAGTTTTCTTCTTCGAAGCCCATCCGTGCGGCGAGCCTTCTGAAGATCTCATTGTTCGGAATGGCCTCGCCCGGAGAGTCGGCGCATTTCGTATTGTAGGTTAGATGGAGGTGCCCCCATGAGAGGATCATGTCCTCCATCTCCGCGCCCATCGAAGCCGGCAGAACGATGTCGGCATAGCACGCGGTGTCGGAAATGAAATGCTCAGCGGAAACGAGAAAAAGATCCTCCCGCATGAGGCCTTGCACGATCTTGTCGGTTTCCGGCGCCTGAGTGACGGGATTGGAGTTCCAGCACATCATCGACATGATGGGTGGGTCGAGTTTCATCTCGCCGGTGAGCGCGCGCCCGATCTGCAGATTGTTGACGACGCGTGTTCCCTCGGGAATGAGGTCGGGACGGCAAATGACGTCGAACTTGTAAGGATGCTCCCAGACGGGGAATTGGGTGACGCCGCCGCCAACATGACGCCAAGCTCCGGTCAAAGCCGGAATGCTGGTAACGGCACGGATCGTCTGGCCCCCGCCATAGTGGCGCTCAAGAGCAACGCCCATACGGATCGCAGCAGGCTGAACGGTTGCAAGCTCATAGGCGAGCTTCCGGATATCCGCGGCAGGCACGCCGGTGATCGTTTCGGCCCATTCGGGCGTGCGTGTCTTGGCACGCTCCTTCAGCTCTTCAAAGCCGAGCGTATAGTTGTCGACGTAGTCCTGATCGACCAATCCCTGGTCGATAATGGAATGAATGACGGCCATCGCTAGCGCGCCATCCGTGCCCGGCTTGGGACAGATATGCCAGTCAGCCGCCTTTGCAGTTTTTGAAGCATAGGCGTCGATCACGACGACCTTAGCACCCTTGGCCTTGGCATCGTTGACGATCGCCCAATGATGCAGATTGGTGCTGACGCTGTTGCAGGCCCATATGACGATGTACTTGGAGTGAATGTAGCTTTCGGGGTCCAATCCGGCGGTCGGCCCGATGGTCAGAAGCCAGGCGGTGCAGGATCCCTCGCCGCAGAAAGTGCGCTCGCAGACTGTTGCGCCCATCCTGTTGAAGAACGCGTCTCCGCCGTTGAGGCCGTGCACGAGCCCCTGATGCCCGAGATAGCTGTACGGGATGATGGCCTGCGGCCCGTACTTAGCGATGATATCCTTCCAGCGTGTGGTGATCTCATCGAGTGCCTCATCCCAGGAGATCCGCTCAAACTGCTTAGCTCCTTTGGGTCCAACCCGGCGCATCGGGTAAAGCAGGCGGTCGGGATGGTAGTGGCGCTGCTCATAATCCTTCAATTTGGTGCACAGGCCGCCCCGCGTAATCGGATGGTCCGGATTTCCGCGCACCCGTAGAAGCCTGCCCTTTTGGACCTCGAACACCATCGAACACGTGTCCGGGCAGTCATGGGGGCAACCGCCGAAGAATGTCTGGGTGGCTTCGTCTTCGGACCTCCCTGTTGGATCATCATCGAATCTGCGGGGGGGTACGTGTTCGTTCATAGGTTCCTCCTTCGGCGTTTCGCTCTTCCCGGCGAAATGCGCACTCCCTAGGCGCCTAACACTGACCGAATTCGCCCCTACGTGTAGATCCAAGGCCGTCCTTGCGTCTGGGACCATTGGAGAAACTCCCCGATAGCACCCTCGAGCATCAACAATTGGCACTAAGAGCAGCGTTGCAAACGGGATGTGTTTGGTGCCAAGGTTTCCGGTGCCAGTCTGCCCGGGAGGCGCCTTAGTGGAACTTCCTCTTCATCTGGAACCTAGCCACGAGCGATCCCTTCAGGTCCAGATATTCGAGCAAATTCGACAGATGATCCTGGATGGGATCCTCAAGCCGGGCATGGCGCTGCCCCCCAGCCGGCTGTTGTCCGAGCGATTCTCCATATCTCGCAACACCGCAACTCTGGCGTACGACCGCCTTGCTGCCGAAGGCTATGTCGAATCGCGCGGTACCGCGGGGACTTTTGTCACCCGAACCCTTCCGGATGACCTCCTCTCGGTGCGCGGCGAGCCCGGGCAATCAAACGGGCCGCTTCCGGATGGCGGGGAGCCGCTCCTTTGCTTTGCGGGATCACCAGGTGGAGGGATCAATCGGCCCCGCTATGATTTCTGGGTGGGTCGATCCGATCCGCGGAGTTTTCCCCTCAGGGTGTGGCGGAAACTTCTCAACCGGCGTCTGAGCGAAGAAACATCGAATTTTTTTACGGACTACTGCGACCCCGCCGGGCTTCCGGAATTGCGAGAAGCCATCGCCACACATCTCGGCTGGGCTCGGGGCATCGGCATCACACCCGATCAGGTGATCGTTACGGCCGGAGGGCAGGACGCACTCAACCTCATCTGCCAGCTTGTCGGATCCGACATCTCGCGATTGTGCATCGAGAATCCCTGCTATCTCGGCGCCGCGATGCTGTTCAGGAGCACCGGAAAGCCCATCGTGCCCGTGCGGGTCGACAACGAAGGCATCATTATCGAAGAGCTTCCGACAACTCCTCGCAACCTTCTCTACGTGACCCCGTCACATCAGTTTCCGACCGGGGTCACGATGCCGCTCAGTCGACGCTTCGCGTTGCTGCGTTGGGCTGAAGAGACCGACAGCTACATCGTCGAAGACGACTACGATAGCGACTTTCGCTATGACGGCCCGCCCTTGACCTCGCTTGCCGGTCTCGGGCGGTGCAGGCGGGTCTTCTACATGGGGACTTTCTCGAAATCGATCGGCGCCGGTCTTCGCATAGGGTATGCGGTGGTCCCACCCCTTTATTGGGGCCAGGCCCGCCTGCTGAAGGCACAGATGAGCAATGGCCATTCCTGGCTGGAACAGGCGATGCTTGCCGACTTTTTAACGGAGGGACATTTCGAACGGCATCTTCGCAAGCTCCGGCAGCTATACAAATCGCGACGCGATTGCCTCGAGCGCGAGTTGAGGTCTAACTTTCCCAATCCCAACATCAGCGGTGCAGAGTGCGGCCTGCACTTCATTTGGCGATTGCCGTCGCATTATCCTCCAGCGCAGCAGATCCAAGTCGCCGCGCGCGCGGCAGGTGTCGGCGTTTATGCGCTGCGAAGCGGCGCCGCTTTTGATTTCTCGGAAGACTCTCGGGATGATGTGCTGATGTTGGGTTTCTCATCGCTTGATGAGCGCAGCATTCGCGAAGCGATCAGGCTGCTGAAGGGATCGCTCAACAGTCTTGGCCTCGAGACTGCTGAGGGCGATGGCCGCCCCAATCGCCAATAGGTTTTTTTCGTTTTAGGGGGCGGCGCTCCTTACAGGCTGCTCGTCGGCTCCAGCATTATTTGCGCGGTTGGATCTATGCGATCTCTCGCCGTGAATCTAACTGAGCAGAGTGGCGAGAATGTTTCATCGCCAGGTCCAGGACACTCGGAGCATGAAATGACGAGCAACACGCCGGCGCAGGATTACGATGACATCGTCAAGGCTATTCAGCCTTACTTCGACGGCGCGCGAACTGGCGTAGGCGAGGCGATGAAGCCGACCTTTCACGCCGACGCGATGGTTTACGGCTACCTGGGCGACACCCTCGTGTCGGGCCCGATCAAGCTCATCTACGACTGGGTCGATTCTGTCGGTCCTTCGCCATCGGTGACGCCTCGGGTGGTCAAGGTCGACGTAGCCGGTACCGCTGCAAGCGTGCGGATCGAGGTCGACGATTGGCACCAGCATCGCTTCACCGATATTTTCAATCTCCTGCAGGTCGATGGCAAATGGATGGTCGTGAATAAGATCTTTCACACGCATCGGTAACTTGGTGCAACGGGTGCGGTTTTCATAGCGGCCGGACTCTCCCGGGCGTGGGCCGGGGGCGATGCAGCGCGGGATCTCGTGGATGGAGCCTCGTTAGCCGCGCGCAGAGCGGACATCCGAGGGACATTTGGAACCATGCGAAATACAGAACTGGCTCTTCCCGCCGGTCGCGACGGCCCGCATCATGTTCTGATCCGCCACTCGAACTCAGAGAACCAAGAGCGGAAGACGGTGCAACGCTGGGGATCTATCCCGCGTGCCACCGGGAAACACGAATAGACCAAGGACGGAAAACCATGGCCCACGTCGTCACTGACAATTGCAGCCGCTGTCGCTTCACCGACTGCGTCACGCACTGCCCAGTCTCGTGCTTCCATGGAGATGATGAGAGACTGTACATCGATCCGGAAGGCTGCATCGACTGCGGTGCGTGCATCGATGCATGTCCTGTACATGCAATCCATGATGTCCTGGACCTGCCGGAGGAGATGGAGCCATGGATAGCAATCAACGCATCGCGTTCAGCTGAGCTGCCGGTGGTACGCGCGCGCCAAGCGCCGTTGCCGACGGCTGACGCAAGGCGCGCCGAGCTCGGCTTCTAAGTGACAACGGAAGGCGGCGACGTGCAGAACGGCAAATGCTTCCACATCGCGATCGTCGGTAGCGGCCCGAGCGGATTTTATGCTGCCGAAGCACTTTTGGGGTCCGGCGCCGACGTGCAAATCGATATGTTCGAGCGCCTTCCTACCCCTTTCGGGCTGGTGCGAAGCGGCGTCGCGCCCGACCATCCGAAACTCAAGCAGCCTATCCGCGTATTCGAGGATATTGCACGCTCCCCCCGATTCAACCTGCTGGGCAACGTCACTGTCGGCAGGGAGGTGACGGTCGACGAACTTAGAAGTGCCTACCACGCGGTCATCTTCGCATGCGGCGCCCAAAATGATCGCCGGATGAATATTCCAGGCGAAGATCTGCGGGGCAGCCATACCGCAACGGAGTTCGTGGGGTGGTACAATGGGCACCCCGACTACCGTGACCGTGAATTCGATCTTACTCAGGAAGTCGTCGCGATCATCGGACAAGGCAACGTTGCCGCCGACGTGTGCCGGATCCTGATGCGTCCCGTCGACGAACTCAAGAGCAGCGATATTGCCGAGCACGCGCTAGAAGCCCTGTCACAGAGCCGAGTGCGCGAAGTGCACGTGATCGGCCGGCGGGGGCCGGTCCAGGCCAAATTCACAACCAAGGAGCTTCGCGAACTCACGAGCCTCTCGGGTACCGTATCCTCGGCCGTGCCCGAGCAACTGCAGTTGTCGGAGACGTGCCTAGCGGAACTTGCCAGCAGCCGAAGTGCTTCGGCACAGAAGAACGTGGAGGTGTTTCGACGGGCAGCCGGAAACAGCGATGATGGAAATGCCCGTCGCATTTGCTTCCGTTTTCTTGCCAGCCCTGTGGCCGTGCTGGGCCAAGAGCGCGTCGAAGGCCTTCGTCTCGTTCACAACCGGCTCGACGGAGAGCCATTCAAGCAGAGCGCCGTCGCCACCGGCCAGCACGAAGATCTGCCGTGTGGACTGGTCTTCCGGAGCATTGGATATCGCGGCATTCCCATTCCAGGTTTGCCTTTTGATGAAGTCCGCGGGGTGGTGCCGAACACGGCTGGACGCATTGACGCCGATGGCGTCGCCGTTCCAGGCCTCTACGTGACGGGCTGGCTCAAACGGGGCCCGAGCGGCATCATCGGGACCAATAAGGCGGACAGCATAGAGACCGTCGATGCGGTCCTGTCGGACGTAGCCGAGAGTGGGTTGGATGCACTTGGACTGAAGCGTATTCTTCCGCTCGTTGAGCGTCGCGGTGGACGCGTTGTTTCTCTTTCCGATTGGTTCGCCATCGATGCTGCCGAGGTGGGCCGAGGCGCGCCGCGAGGAAAGCCTCGCGAGAAATTCACACGCATCGGTGAGATGATGTCGGTCCTCTCGTCCAGCAGTAATAATAGTGCGTGAAGCGGTGGGCTCTGAGGTCACGCCTCGGTCCCGGGGACGGGGCAGGCGGCTGGGCCGAGGGTCGGCCAGAAAAAAGCCGCCTCCAACCTGGGGGACTGGAGGCGGTGGCGACGTGCGGATGCACGCGGTCGGTTGATCGATCGGTTGTGAAGGTCCGGACCCTCCTCAGTGTGCATGTTGCGCTCTGCCCTCGGCGCAGTGTCAGTATTTGATTTTGATACCGCCGTAGGCTGCGAATGGCATCGAGGGTGAGATGGTGCGGGAGTCTTTAAGGCCAGCACCGCCGATCTCCTTGTCGATATCGCCCACCTCGTCGGCCTCGAAGTATGTGCCGTAGAGGCCATAGCGCTGATCGAACAGGTTTTTCACTAGCCCATAAATCTGGAAGCGCTCAGTGACGTCGTAGGATGTGTGCAGGTCCACGCGCGTGTAGCCTCGCAGAAGGGCCGGAAGAGGATCGCCATCCTCCTCTGCTTCGCGCGAAACGTCGTTGCGAAAGAAGGGCTGATTGCTCGCGGCCACGACATCGGCGCCGAACTTCCACTTGGATGTCAGCCAGTAATCGAAGCCCGCCTTGAAACGGTGCCGCGGAACACCCGGCAAGCGATCGCCAGAGTCCAGAAACGCGCATTGGCCCTCGTCGTCGGGATTGGTGCACTTATCTAACGTTGCGTCCACGAAGGCATACGAAGCGTACACGTTCCACTTGCGGGTCTCATAGGTTGCGGCCAGCTCGACACCCTGGCGCAGCGTATTGCCGGCATTCACAAAATAGATGCGATTGTCTTCTGTGATCGGAAGTATGTCGTCGGAGGCCAAGGTACGGAAAAGACCCGCAGACCAAGTGAAGCGATCGCTGCCGTAAGAACCTTCACCACGCAGACCGAGCTCTCCGGTGCGTCCTACCACTTGGTTGAGCGGAGGATCGTCGGTCAAGAAGCTCTCGATGAGGCAAGGTATCTCGGGCTCGGCACAGCCAAGTTCCGCCGGAGTCGGGGCGCGATTGGATTCGGAGTAGCCGCCGTAGAGTGAGAGGCCGGGCAGAAGCTTGTAGTTGGCGCCCGCCATCGGGTTAAAGCGATTGTACTTGGTCGTTTCATTTAATCCGGGGAACTCTCCTGTCTTGTCCTCCAGCTTGATCGTTGCGTGATTGTAGCGGCCCCCCACGGTCACGGTGAGCTGGTCGGTGACATCGAGAGCGTTGGAAAAATAAAGGCCGACGTACGTGTTTTTTGAGACGAGGTCGCGCGGTGCAAGCTCATCGGCATCGTTAGGATCGTTGGGGTCGTTGTCCACGCCGCCGACGTAGTAGCCGGACCCCTCTACAACGTACTTCGGCTGGATTTCGCCAATCTCGCTCGATGTTTTGTAGCGGGAGCGGCCATGATCAAAGGAAACGCCAGCGATGAACAGGTTCGACAGCCCAAAAAATCTGGCTTTCTCCTGCGCCTCGAGTGAGCCGCCCCAGCTGTCGCTCGTGGTGGCGAGACGCTCGATGGAGCCCAGTCTCTCTAGATCAACGATATTGGATGGGATCGCGACGCCATTGAGGTCTTGGACGTCCTCACCATCGAGACACAGTACCCCCCCGCAGTCCTCTATCTCTGTAACGTTGCCGTCGATCACGCGGTTCTTCAGCCGTCTGTAGTAGCCGACGCCAGAGAAGCTCAACGTGTCCGTCGCCTTCACCGACGCCGAGATGCTCGGCATGAATACTTCGATGTCGTTGTTCTGGGGCGACGTAAAGGTATTGCTCCAGCTGCGGTCGAGAAGCTCCACCGGCGCCGCCGCGGTGACACCGAAGGAATTGCTGGCGGTGGTAAGATTGAGGTGCACCTCCGCCATGCTGCCTCTTAGCCCAATGTCGCCGTAGAAGCGCTTGACCTCGCTATCTGAGAAATCACGAAAGCCGTCGTCCTCGATGCCTTCGGCGGCGACATAAAATGCGGCGTTGCCGCTCGACCCACCGGCCTGTATGCCGACTTGGCGGCGCCCAAAGGAGCCGAACATGACGTCGACTTCGCCGCCCTGATAGTTGAATCCATCCTTCATCGTGATGCCGACGGCGCCGCCGAGGGCATTCAGGCCGAAGGATGGATTGTTGCTGACGACGGACATCGATGCGATGGCATTGCTCGGCAGCACATCCCAGTAAACCGTATCGCCGAAGGCCTCGTTGATGCGTACGCCGTTCTGATAGACAGCCAGACCTTGCGCGCGGCCGCTCACCGGCGATGCATCGAACCCGCGGGACGAAACCTCTGAGCGCAACGGATTGCCGGCAGCATCGGAGACGATTATGCCGGGTACCTGCTGCTGCAAGGCTTGCTGGATATCGCCGGTACCTTCGCGCTCGATGTCGGCATCAGTGATCGTGGATGCGGCGCTCGGAACCGTGATCGGCGGTACACCGGCAACATCCGCGCTTGTCGAGGGGACGTTGCCAGCATTTTGTGCAGGAGCGGCGGGCGCCGTCGTGGTGAGGGGAGAGACGGCGACGGTTTTCTTTTTGCGCACGGCCTTTTGTGCAGGCGTCTCCTGCACAATGTCGATGGCGGGAAGTTCTTCGGCTACACTGGCCGGTACGGCCGCTTGACCGGATGGCGGCGCATTTGCGGGGGGTGTGGCTTGAGAGGTCTGGTCCGCGGTTTGACCAAAAGCCATGGATGAACCAAGGACGATCGACATCACGACCGTCGTGCACGCAGCACGCGAACGCATTACAAAACTACTCCCCTACGCGCCGCGACTTCCGCGCGGCTTACCTCGTGCCGCTGACTATGGTTCGCCGGGAACAAGCGTCAATCGCGTTCGGGCAAAAGCAGTAATTATGGCGGGTGATGTGTCCAAAAGAACGCGGGAAAAATTCCCGGTTCTAGCCGGGAAGTTTTGAGGTGGATGCTAATTGCGGATGCCACTGGTCACCCGTGAAGTGGTGTTTGCGTCTACTCCACTTGCACCGCTGGCGGGGATGCGAGCTCCGGCGTGTTGAGGGCAGCTGCGCCGGCCGCGCGTAGAGCTATACGCCGCAACGTTACCACTCGCTCAGAACCATTTGCCCGCGCCCGGTGAGACTTAGTCCCTCATCAAGAGTGAGGGGTGAACGCGCACGACGGTTTCTATCGCGCCGGCAGAACAGTTTCAGGTTCGTCTGGATGCCTGATGTAGCGGTTGGGTTCCTGCTTCTTCAGCCGAGCGAGCACAGAGTGCGATGCAAGCCTCATCTCAAGCGTGCTCTAACCCCACGGGCGTCCTTGTTTCATGCTGCACCCCTTACCTTGAAGTTCGCGCTGACCTCTCCCCCGGAAGACCTCGTAAAATCAATGCAAATCGTTGGTTTTGATCACAGGGAACTAACAACGCTTCAATTGGTTGCGAGGCGGGAGCATTCCGCTCTCGAGAGGAGAATCATTATGAAGTCTGCAGTATTGATCGCCGCCGCCGGTGCAGCACTCGTCATGATCCCCGCCGCCAATCCTGCCGCCGCCTGCGGGTGGAGGAGGGCCTACTACGGAGCCGACGTCGCCCCGGTCAGCTATTATAGACCTGTGAGATACTATCGGCCTGCGAGGTATTATTATAGGCCCGTGAGATACTACGCGCCGGTCGCCTTCTATCGTCCATGGGGATGGGGGTATGGTCGCGGGTTTGGTTGGGGCCACCGTTGGGGTAGATGGTGATAGTGGCCAGCGGAGTTAGGTGAAGTCTGAGTGTCGGCAGGGCACGCAATTCTGTAGCGAGTATTTTTTCTTCCGACGGCTGCGCGCCCTGCATAACGAATGCTAAGAACGGACGGTTTTCGATCGGTGAGAATGCGCTCTGCTGGATGCGCCCCCGAAAGTCAGCGGCAAGTAACCCGCTCAGGACCGCAAATCAACGAGGCATGCCGTTTGCCCGTTTGCGAATGCCGCTAATTCGTCGGTAACTTGAAACAACCGATGGGATTTCATTGTGTCGCGGGACACAGCGTTTATAGCGCCAAGGACTGGTCCAACAAGAAACTCTTCTCCGTTTGGTCTGGCGCTCTTGCGACAGCTGGTGGCATTGCTTGCGATGGAACGCTCGAGGGCTATCTCAAGCGTGCTGATCAGAAGAACGGCAAGGTTCTATTCCAGAACACGACGCTGTCTGGCAATCATCGGCGACGTCTTTACCTATAGGCATAACGGCAAACAGTACTTCGGCGTCTGCTCGTGCGTCGGTGGTTGGGCGGCTATCGGTCTTGCGGGACGCCTGACGAACCCGACCGACGGCTTGGGTGCGGTTCGCGGTTATATTCGGGCCTCAACAGCTACACCGCGCTGGGTCGTCGCTGACGGAGAAGGACGGGCCGGCGCGGATAATCGCCCCGGCCCTTTGCGACGTGTTCTATCTTCGTGCAGTGGGCGCTCAACGATCGGCAACGCGCCTTAGCCGGATCAAGAAAACCATCCCTATTTAAGGTTGTTTTCAGCCAAACAGCGGCGGAGCTTTTGCTCATTTTTAGCGTTGGCGTTCACGCTTCTTCGTCGTCCCCGGACATACCACATATTGGAAAGGCCCCCGCCGTTATCTGTTGAGCCGCACGGGCGCCGCGCGAACAGGCGCCGGTCATGGGCGAGGTGCCATGTTGGACGAGAGCGATACTCTGGAGATCTGCTATCGGGATGGCTCGGAGCAGCCTTCTGGAAACCCTGGGGCTATGTCTGAAGTAGTTATGCCTCCTCGCCGCAAATCACGTGCGCTCGGCTGGCTGTTTTCCTTCCTGATGCTCCTGGCCATTGGTGCGGGAAGCTTCTGGTGGCTTGAGATTCACGGGGCTCGACGGGCGATACATCGCGCTGCTGCGCCCGAACCTGCTGTCAACGTGTCGGTTGGCGAAGTGAAGCAAGGCGACATGCCGGTCGCGCTCGATGGCCTGGGTACTGTTACGTCGCTTGCGACGATCACGCTGCGACCCCAGGTCAGCGGGAGGATCACCGAGGTGGGCTTCAAGGAAGGTCAGTATGTAAAGGCTGGCGACTTCCTCATCCAAATTGATCCGCGCCCATATCAGGCTGCTTTGGACCAAGCATCCGGGCAGCTGGCACGCGATGAAGCGTTGCTCGGGGTCGCGCGGATTGATCAGAAGCGATACGAAACACTGCTCAAGCAGGATTCCATTGCACGTCAGCAGGTCGATACGCAGAGGTCTCTCGTGCGCCAGGACGAGGCGATCGTGCGTGCGGACAAAGCTGCGGTGGAGACTGCCAAGCTGAACCTCGAATATAGCCGTATCGTCTCGCCGGTCGACGGCCGGATCGGCTTGCGGATCGTCGATCCGGGCAACTTCGTACAGCCGGGAAACACGAACGGTCTCGTCATCGTTACGCAGACAAAGCCCATCTCGGTGATCTTTCCTTTGCCTCAGGATACGATCCCCCAGTTCATCGGAAAACTACGTGCTGGCGAGAAGCTGCCCGTGCTCGCCTACAACCGTATCGGCAACACGTTGCTGGCGACGGGAGAGTTGTCGAACGCAGATAACCAAGTCGATACGACGACCGGGACGGTGAGGCTTCGCGCGCATTTCGAAAACAAGGACGAGGCGCTCTACCCAAATCAGTTCGTCAACGTGAAGCTCATTGTCGACAAGCTGCATAACGTTGCCCTCGCACCTTCCGCCGCCATTCAGCTCGGCGCCGTCGGCCACTACGTCTATGTGGCGAATGACAACGGCACCGTTTCGGTCCGGCCGGTCACCGTCGGGCCGACCGAAGGCCAGAAAGTCGCTATCCTTCAAGGACTGACGGCGGGCGACAAGGTCGTGGTGGATGGCGCTGACCGCCTGCGCGATGGCGCGAGGTACTCCGTTGTGCAGCCTTCCAAACCGAGCAAGCCGATCGCCGATGCGAGCCGCGAGACCGGACAGGGCACTCAATCAAGCGGACAGGACTAGCATCGAGCGGCGATTGCCGAAGGCACGGTCGTCATGAATCCGTCTAGGATCTTTATCCTGCGGCCGGTCGCCACGACACTGTCGATGGCGGCCATCGTGCTTTCGGGTCTTGTCGCTTATACGATGCTACCGATCTCGGCGCTGCCGCAGGCAGACTACCCCACCATTCAAGTGCAGACATTCTATCCCGGCGCAAGTCCGGAGGTGATGGCGACGTCTGTCACCGCTCCGCTCGAACGGCAGTTCGGCGAGATGCCAAGCCTCAGCCAAATGTTGTCGACGAGTTCAGCGGGCGCGTCCGTCATCACTCTGCAGTTCGGTCTGAACCTTGATCTGGATGTCGCCGAGCAGGAGGTACAGGCAGCGATCAATGCCGCCGGGAATCTGTTGCCGGCAGATCTGCCTGCGCCGCCGATCTATGCGAAGGTCAACCCAGCAGATGCGCCGGTTCTTACGCTAGCGCTTACCTCGAAGACGATGGCGCTTACCAAGGTGCGGGACATTGTCGAGACGAGCTTTGCACCCAAGATCTCGCAAATCCCGGGCGTCGGTTTGGTGACGCTGAGCGGGGGGCAACGGCCGGCGGTTCGGGTTCAGGCGGACGTGCGCGCGTTATCTGCCTACGGCCTCAACATCGACGATTTGCGGACAACGCTCGGTAACGCAAACGTCGACGTTCCGAAGGGTAATTTCGACGGCCCGACCCAATCCTACGTTATCAATGCCAACGACCAGCTGCGAACCGCGGCTGCGTTCAAAGATCTCATCATCGCGTACCGGAACGGCGCCGCAGTGCGCCTGTCGGATGTGGCCAAGGTCATCGACGGCCCTGAGAATGCGAGCCTCGCCGCATGGGCCAACACAACGCCGGCAATCATCCTCAACATCCAACGTCAGCCGGGCGCCAATGTCATCAAGGTCGTCGATGGCATACGGCAAATCCTCCCGAATTTGACGCTCGCCCTGCCGGCCGACGTGCAACTTTCAGTGCTCGGCGACCGCACGACCACCATCCGCGCTTCGATCGCCGATGCGCAGTTCGAGTTCGCTCTGGCGGTCGTGCTGGTCGTTACGGTCATCTTCCTGTTCCTCCACAGCGCGCGCGCTACTCTTATCCCAAGCCTATCGGTGCCGCTATCAATCATCGGGACGTTCGGAGTCATGTACCTTTGGGGGTTCAGCCTCAACAACCTGTCCCTCATGGCACTCACAATCGCCACCGGTTTCGTCGTCGACGATGCCATCGTCATGATTGAAAATATTTCGCGTTTCATCGAAGCCGGGCGCAGGCCGCTCGATGCGGCACTCGAGGGCTCGCGGCAGATCGGCTTCACGATCATATCGCTCACCGTCTCACTAATTGCCGTCCTCATTCCTTTGCTGTTCATGAGCGACGTGGTTGGGCGTTTGTTCCACGAATTCGCAATCACGCTCGCGGTCACGATCATCATCTCGGCCGTCGTCTCGCTGACCCTCGTGCCTATGATGTGCTCAAAACTGTTGTTGCCGGCGGAGCAGGAGACGCACGGATTTGTTGGGCGCTGGAGCGACCAGGTCATCCGCGGGGCGATAGGCGGTTATGATAGGGCATTGAACTGGGTCCTCGACCGGCAAATGCCTACGCTCGTCGTCGCGGTTGTCACACTGGTACTGTCAGTTGTGCTGTTCGTGATTGTGCCGAAGGGGCTCTTTCCCACGCAGGATACCGGTTTCATTCAGGGCGTGTCGCAGGCCTCTCAGTCGATTTCATTCTCCGGCATGGCCGAGCGCCAACAGGCGCTCGTGGCTGCGGTGCTGAAGGACCCGGACGTAGCCAACGTCTCATCCTTTATCGGCGTAGACGGCACCAACACGGCCCTCAACCAGGGGCGCCTTTTGATTCAGCTGAAGCCGCTCGGAGAGCGGGTGCTTTCCGCGAGCGAGGTTATTCGAAACCTGCAAGCGGAAACGGCGGGCGTCGGCGGCATTACACTGTTCATGCAGGCGGCACAGGATCTGACGATCGATGCTGCGGTAAGCGCAACGCAATACCGGTTCACCGTGCAGAACACGAACGCCGCCGAGCTGGATAAATGGGTTCCCCAAATCGTGTCGCGCTTAGAGGCGCTGCCTCAAATCACGGATATCGCCAGCGATCTGCAGAATCAGGGGCGCTTCGTCGAGATCACAATCGACCGGCCAACGGCAGCGCGCTTCGGCATTACGCCCGCGACGATCGACAACGCGATCTACGATTCATTCGGCCAGCGTATCGTCTCGACCATCTTCGGGCAGTCGAACCAGTACCGTGTCATTCTCGAAGCCGATCCGTCGCTGCAAAAGAGCCTCGGCTCGCTGTCGTCCATCTACTTGCCGTCATCGACCTCTATCGGCGGGCAGGTGCCTCTGTCGGCCATCGCGACGGTCTCGACGCGGCATGGGTCATTGCAGGTCAATCACCTAGCTCAGTTTCCGGCCGCCACGATATCTTTCAACCTCGCGCCCGGCTGGTCGCTCGGGGAGGCCATATCGGCCATTCGCGAGGTGCAGCGTGATCTCGATTTGCCGCGGAGTTTCTCGATCCGCTTCCAGGGTGCGGCACAGGCATTTGAGAGATCCCTCGGCAACGAGCAGCTTCTGATCCTCGCTGCGATTGCCACCATGTATATCGTGTTGGGGATCCTCTATGAGAGCTTCATTCATCCGATCACCATCCTTTCGACCCTGCCGTCGGCAGGCGTCGGCGCGCTCATTGCGTTGCTTTTGGCAGACACGCAGTTCGATATCATTGCGCTCATCGGAGTCGTGCTGCTCATCGGCATCGTGAAAAAGAACGCAATCATGATGATCGACTTCGCGTTGCGTGCTGAGCGGGAGGAAGGCGCCACGCCGCGTGCGGCAATTCACCAAGCGTGCTTGTTGCGGTTCCGGCCCATCATCATGACCACGCTGGCGGCGCTGTTCGCGGCGCTTCCGCTGATGCTGGGCTCGGGCACGGGATCGGAGCTGCGTCAGCCGCTGGGATTGGTCATTGTGGGAGGACTGCTGGTCAGCCAGCTTCTCACGCTCTTCACGACGCCGGTGATCTACCTCGCGTTTGACCGGTTGGCGCGCCGTCTCGATCTGAGTGCCGAGGCCGATGCAAGTTCGTTCGGCGAGCAGCGGGGTCGGCCGTGAATCTCTCTGCTCCATTTGTCGCCAGACCCGTCGCAACCACGCTGATGACGGCGGGCATCGCGCTGTTCGGCTTGCTCGCCTATCCCAATCTGCCGGTTGCCCTGCTGCCTCAGATCGACTTCCCGACGATTCTCGTCCAGGCGCAGATGCCGGGGGCCAGTCCTGACACGATGGCGACGAGCGTTGCGGCACCTCTCGAGCGGCACCTGGGCCAGATCGCGGCTGTCAATGAGATGACGTCGACCACTACGCTAGGTCTTAGCCGTATCGTGCTGCAGTTCGATCTCAGCCGCGACATCGACGGGGCAGCGCGGGACGTGCAGGCTGCGATCAACGCGGCACATGCGGATTTGCCGACGTCGCTGCGCACCAATCCTACGTATCGAAAGGTCAATCCCGCGGATTTTCCCATACTCGTTCTGGCACTTACCTCGGATACTCTGACACAGGCGCAGCTCTATGATTCCGCTGCGACCGTTCTCCAGCAGCAGCTCTCGCAGATCGAAGGCATCGGCAACGTAGATCTGAACGGTAGCGCGCTACCGGCCGTTCGCGTGGAACTGTCGCCTAGCGCGCTGTTCCGGTATGGCATCGGTCTGGAGGACGTGCGTGCGGCGCTCGCTTCTGCCAATGCGCACAGTCCTAAGGGGGCCATCGAGGAGGGTGCGGTCCGGTACCAGATCGAATCCAACGACCAGGCCACGCGCGCAAAGGACTATCTTCCGTTGATCGTCGCGTACCGCAGCGGCAATGCGGTGAGGCTCACCGATATCGCCACCGTGCGTGACTCGGTTGAGGATTTGAGAAACATTGGCCTCGCCGATGGCAAGCCCGCCGTGCTCGTTATCCTCTATCGCGAGCCGGGAGCAAATATCATCGATACCGTCGATCGCGTGATGAAGGCGCTGCCGACGCTCGATGCTTCCCTGCCGGGCGATGTCACAGTCACGCCGGTTTTAGACCGGGCGACGACAATCAAAGCATCCCTCGCCGAGACGCAGCGGGCGCTGCTCTATTCAGTCATCCTTGTAACGCTTGTCGTCTTCCTCTTTTTGCGCAAACCACGCGCCGCTCTCATTCCAGCAATCGCGGTTCCCACCTCAATTATCGGCACCTTGGGGCCAATGTACATATTTGGCTTCAGCCTCGATAATCTATCCTTCATGGCCCTCATCATCGCCACGGGCTTCGTAGTCGACGACGCGATCGTGGTGCTAGAGAACATTTCGCGGCACATGGAGGGAGGGCAGCCGCGGCTTGCCGCGGTGCTCGAGGGGACCCGCGAGGTCGGGTTCACCGTGCTATCAATCAGTCTATCGCTGATCGCGGTTTTCCTTCCCTTGCTGCTCATGGGCGGCATCGTCGGCCGGATATTTCGCGAGTTCTCGGTCACGCTTTCGCTGGCCGTCGCCATATCCCTGCTGGTCTCTTTGACGGCGACGCCGATGATGTGCTCCCGCTTGCTCAAGGGCGGGCCCGAAGCACCGCCGGGGCGCATTTCGCGCGTGGTGGAGAGTGTCTTCGCCCGCATCCTCAGCGCCTATGATTGGACGCTGGGGATCGCCCTGCGCCACTCGCGCCTCACTATGCTTGCGCTTGGTGGGGTCATAGCGCTCAATGGGGCTCTCTACGTGGCGATACCCAAGGGGCTCTTTCCGCAGGTCGATTCCGGGCGGCTCATGGGGAGCGTCGTGGGCGATCAGAGTATCTCGTTTCAAGCGATGCAGGAGAAGCTGCGGCGGTTCGTGGGGATCATCGGACAGGATCCAGCAGTGGCGCATGTTGCCGGGTTCACCGGTGGCCGCCAGATCAACACTGGATTGATCTTCATTGGGCTCAAGCCCCAGGCGGAACGGGATGTCACGGCGGATCAGGTCGTCGCGCGCTTGCGCGAGAAGACCGCCGTTGTGCCCGGCGCAGTGGCGTACCTTCAGTCAATGCAAGATATTCGGATCGGTGGCCGGCAATCCAACGCGCAATATCAGTATACGCTGCAGGCCAACGATCCAGGCGAACTCTACACTTGGGGCGATCGCCTGACACGCGCTCTTCAGCAGTCGGGACAGCTTGCGGATGTCAGCTCCGACCAACAGCAGAGCGGACTGTCAGCCGATATGGTCATTGATCGCGATAAAGCGTTTCGCTTGGGACTGACGGTGAATGCCATCGACAACACGCTCTACGATGCGTTTGGCCAACGGCAGGTATCGACGATCTATGATCCATCGAACCAATATCACGTGGTCATGGAAGTGGCGCCGGAATACTGGCAATCCCCGAAGATGCTCGAGCAGGTCTATATCAGCACCGCGCCCGTCAATGCGAGCGGCACTCAAGTCACTAATGCGCCCACGGGCAACGTCCTAGCCTCGACAACGGGCCTCCCTGCAGCAGCTGCTGCTGTCATCGCTACGGATGCAGCGCGCAATCAAGCGTTGAATTCCATCGGGAGCTCGGGGCACAGCCTTGCCTCGAGCGGAACGCCCGTGAGCACAGTAGCCGAGAACATGGTGCCGCTGAGCGGGATCGTCTCCTACAAGCGGGGGAATACACCGCTTGCGGTCAACCACGACGGTGTGCTGCCGGCAATCACGATCTCGTTCAACTTAAAGCCGGGGCAGGCCTTGAGCGACGCTGCGGCGATCATCGACCGCACTGTCGCGCAAATCGGAATGCCAAAATCCGTTCACGGTAAGCTTGCGGGCACCGCTGCAGCGTTCGTCGCTTCGCTCCGCAGCGAGCCGCTATTGGTTCTCTCGGCCTTGCTCGCGGTCTACATCGTGCTGGGGATACTCTACGAGAGCTACGTGCATCCGCTCACTATCATCTCGACACTGCCGTCGGCCGGCGTTGGTGCTGTGCTCGCACTGATGCTGTTCAATATGGAGTTGAGCGTTATCGCGCTCATCGGCATCATTCTACTGATCGGGATCGTGATGAAGAACGCCATCATGATGATCGACTTTGCCTTGCAGGCGGAGCGCGGCGGGATGGGAGTTCAAGAGGCCATTCGCGCGGCGTGCAGACTGCGCTTCCGGCCTATCCTCATGACGACAATGGCAGCGGCGCTCGGTGCGCTTCCGCTTGCGCTGGGCTCGGGGGAAGGCGCGGAGCTGCGCCAGCCGCTCGGCGTTTCGATCGTCGGCGGTCTTCTGGCCGCGCAACTTATGACGCTCTACACAACTCCAGTTGTGTACGTATATCTCGACGACTTCCGCCATTGGCTCCGGCGCAGACGGGAGGGTGCACACCCGTCTGCAGGCGCGCTGCCGATCGAAGTCTAGGTACAGCCTCGATCATAGGCACGGGGGGAGGCCAGGCGGTATCTCACCGCGGATCGAACCGATGAGATCGACGCACGAACGCCAGTGGCGCAACTCGTCGTAGGTCGGCAGCTCGCTTACGTGCCAGCCGCCGCCAAGCGCCTGAATCAGGTTGACGCTGGCGATGAACCGATTCTGCCGGATAGTCAGTGCGGTCTGTTCATTCGCGATCAGCGTCTGCTCCGCTGTGACGACGGCCGTAAACGCGACAGTGCCCGCCTTGTAGGCGTTGACCGAAACTCTAACGGCCTCCCGGGAGAGGCGAACCGCATCCTGTTGAACGGGTGCCTGCTTTGCCAGGATGCGGAGTGAGGATAGCGCGTCCTCGACCTGCTGGAACGCAGTGAGGACCGTCTGACGGTACGTGGCGACGGCGCGGTAATAGGATGCTTCGGCTCCGGCAAGCTGAGCACGCCGTAGACCGCCATTGAAGAGGATTTCGGTCGCGGTGCCACCGACCTGCCAGACCTCATTCGCTACGGAGATGGGGAACGCTTTCGATCCTATCCAGCCGATGAAATCCGAAGTGCTGATGTCTGGAAAATAGGCTGCTGCAGCGACGCCGATGAGTGCGCTTTGTGTTTCAATGGAGCGCTCAGCGGCGGCTATATCGGGACGGCGTTCGAGGAGAGCGGCCGGAAAATCTGGCGGGATATAGGGCACGGTTGTGGCGAGGGCACCGCGGGGGATGTAAAGCTGGGCCGGGGGCACGCCGATCAGCAGCGCAATGGCGTGCTCGAACTGTGCACGCTGGACGTCGACGCCGATGGCCTGCGCTTCTGTCGAACGCACCTGGGCTTGCGCGGTGACGACGTCGTATCGCGAAACTGTTCCCTGCTTGTACTGGTTTTCAGTAATCGTCTGGGTGCGGCGGAATTCGTGCGCGAGACGATTGAGTAAGCTTTTTAGTGAATCGGCCGCTCGCAAGTTGAAATAGGCCATTGCGAGCTGTGCCTGCGCCGAGAGCCTGGCGTTGGCGATATCTGCCGCGTTCGATTGCGCATTGGCGGCATTGCTCTCGATCATCCGGCGCACGCGCCCCCAGACGTCGATATCCCAGGTGGCGGTCGTCTCAAGGGTGATTACGTTATCGGTAAATCCTTTCGCGAAGGTCCCGATGTTCCCTATAGACTGAGCGCGAACAGCGGCCGGACCTTCGTGTGTCCGTATCGCATTGTAAGTGAGGCCGAAAACCGGAAACAGTGCGGCGCGCGCTTGCTGCACGAGTGCGACGGACTGATGGTAAGCGGCCTCGAACATCGCAATGTTCTGGTTCGAGACTTCGACCTGCCGCTCGAGGCGGTCCAAAATCGGGTCCTCATAGATCAGCCACCAATCACCGCGGTCAATCGCGTCGAGTGGCTGGATGGGTTTCCAGCCCTCGATCTCTTTGTAGTACGTCGGAACGGCCGTCCACGGTGGGATGTAATCGGGACCGACCTCACAGCCGCAAATGCTGGCTGCGAGCACAGCACAGAGCATGCTCCGCAACGAGCCGTTCAGCGGGAAGACCGCAAATGCATTCAAGAGCCGAGCTCCGTCAGTGTACGGCGCACGTGCGTGGGTATGCATCGGGGGATTCGCAATCGGAATCCAACCCTGAAATGTCGTGGTGCGGTTTCGCTTGATGCGAAGTGGCCGCAAAGGCTGCGCATCGCAGAGAAGCTTGTGGACAACTTGCGTGCCACGGGCCGCGGCTGGCTTTGCGCGGGCTCCTCCGGCATGCCGAGGTTGGGCTGAGAGCAGCGCGTTACAGCATCGGGTGCCGGGCAGTTGCTGGGGTGCAGAGATCCTTGACTGACTGAAGGGCTATGGGGAGCTGGTGGGCCTCGAGGAGGTGCGCCTTCATCCGCATGAACGGAGAGATCCTGCGACCTCTGCGTCGGTGCTGAACTGGGCCATTGCGCACCGTCCGAAGCGGCTTTGCATTTACAGTGGACGAAGGTCTCAGACGGGCAACGCGCGGATTTGCGATCTTCCGTCAGCTCTTTTTGAGCGACCGGACGAAAGCCATGATCTTGAGTATCTCGTCCTGCTTCAGCCGCTTGCCGAACGGCTGCATAGCGCCGGTGGCGCCGCCATAGATGATCTCGAACATGCCCTTGTCGGTCGTGAAGCGCGGGTAGTGATGGGTGTTGCCGATGAGGCTCGGGCCTATCTGACCGCTGCCGTCGGGCAGGTGGCACGCCTGGCAGTTGGCAGCGTAGAGCGTCTTGCCTTCGGTGAGGGCGGATGCGTCGCCATTGTAAGGGTTCTCGCCCGTCGCATAAAACTTCTCCACGGCTGGAGAGAGTTCCTCGCCGGGGAGGGGTTTGACATCCAGGGGACTGTCGTCGATCACGCTCGTGAAGTTCGGTGTCTCGGCGGCGTAGGTGGCTAGCGATACCGCCAATAGAACGGCGAGTACCGCGCCGGTTTGCCAGGAGCGTCCGAGTTTCATCTTTCGCTCCCTTACTGCTGTTTCTTCAGCTCGCGTGCTCGCTCGGCGCCCGCTGGTACTTTATCGGCCGGCAGTGCGCGCCACAGCGCTCCGACCGGATTGGCGAGCGGGCCCTGGTCGGATGTGTAGAAGCAGTAGCAGTTGGTGGCGACCACGTAGCCATCCTCGTCGACGTTGCCAGAGGTGAATTGCAGCTGAGTTTGCATGAACTCCTGCATCTGCCATTTCTTCTGGCTGGCATCCCAGCCAACGCCCCACACGCGTCCTGAGCACCAGTCGCCGACAAGATATGTGTCTTTCATCCCTGCATAATTCGCGACGCCGAGGCCGATGACCGAGCATCCGGTGCCGGTGTTTTCCGTCGGCGCTCCGGGATAGGCTTGCGGATGGGGGTATTCAGCGACAGGAAGCACGCCGACCTGCGGGCACTTGTCATCGGGCCCAGTGATCGGGAAGCAGTGCGTTCCCATATTGAAGGCCCAGCCGTAGTTCTCGCCGCCCTTACTCGTATTCGGCTGCCAATCGATCTCCTCCCAGTGGTTCTGTCCGACGTCGCCGATGAACAGATCGCCGCCCTTGGGATTAAAGTGGAACTGATAGGGATTGCGCAGACCGTACGCCCAGATCTCCGGCTTGGCGTGGACCTTGTGGTTGGCGAAGTCCTTTTCGCTCACGCCGAACAGGAACATCAGGCGCTTCTTGACGGCCGCGTAGAAAGGATTGTCCTTCGGAATGAGGTAAGGGATGTCGTCGTCGGGTACGTGCACATTGATCCGCAGCAGTTTGCCCCAGAACACGTGGATGTTCTGACCGGCGTTGAGTGGATCACCTTCCCATCCGCCATCGCCCCGGCCAACGTAGAGATAGCCGTCAGGTCCGAAGGCTATCATGCCGCCGTTGTGGTTATAGTAGGGCTGCTCCATCTGTAGAATGATCTTGGCCGTCTCTTTGATCCGGTCCGCAGAGATCACATTTGGATTGGCCTTGTCGGCGGTGACTCGCAGAACCACGCCCGAGCCGTTGAAAGGCAGCGAGGAGTAGTGGAGGTAGACGTAGCCATTCTCCTTGTACTGCGGATCGAAGGCGACGGACCATAGTCCCTGCTCGACGAAGCCGGCTTGCACTTCGTTGCCGAGCGGATTGATCTTCGTGAGATCTATGAAGGGTTCGGGGAGAACCTTTCCATCCTTGTCTACAATCTTGATGCGGCCTACTCGTTCGGCCACAAAAAGCCGCCCGCTGCCGTCATGCGCGGCGGAGACGCCGACTGGATCATGAAAGCCATCGGCAACCTTCACGAGGGCGAGCGGCTGCGCACCTGGAATTGTACCGCCGGGGCGGGCCACTTCTGAGCGTTCGGTGGGGACGGTTTGGGCTAGCACCGGTGAGGAGATCGCGGCTATGGCGGTGGCGGCGGTGAGGGACAGGAAAATGACGGCGCGAGGTGCGTGAAGCAACATGCGGCGCTCCTATGCAAGGCAATTTCGCGTCACGGTGTGCGACGGAGAACGGTGAATAGACAGCTACTGAAATGGTTGCGGGCGCGCGATGGAATTGACTGCGCAAACAAAACTCAGGCCTAAATCGAACAGGTCAATGAGAAGGACTATTTGAGGAACAATTGGTTTGAGAAATATCGGATCTGCTCTCTGGCGCAGGAACTTCGAATTTTGGCGGTCACGTGAAAATGTCTAACGGGCACGCACGGACATTACCTCGTGTTTCGATATGTCTGCGATGCCGAGCCAGCCGCCACCGCTGGGGGCACGACCTGGAAGTCGATGAACCGTGGTGCGAATTCGTGAAGGCCGGCCTGGAAGCGTACGTCTCGTTGAGGGGCGCCGCCTGAGCGGAAGGCACCTCTCATCCTACGCGACATGCTCGCTCCCGGCCGAGGTGCGGCGCCGTCTTTGCCCGTACGGCGGCCGCACCTCGCGAACATCACGACGCGTGGGAATTAGCAGCTTGGCTGCTTCCGTTGCACTTCTTGGTCGGAGCGGGCGCCTTAGCCTTCAGCGTTTCCAGCGCTTCGCGCACCGGTGTCTTGAGGCCTTCGCCCCCACGGCCGAGATGATCGAAGATTGCCGCGCGCATGCGCGGATCCCAGAACATCTCGATGTGAGCCGCGATGTCAGCGACCGTATTCTTCGGCTGCGTCTCGAAGAAGCTGCCGATCTGATTTGCCATCATGACCAGCCTCTTGGTGTCCATGTGTGGCCCTCCCAGAAATTATATGCGGTGACGATACGGTTACTCGGCGGGCACGAGCGGCTTCTCCACGCGGCGGGATTCCGCGCTGTGCTTACGATATTCGACCTGCCATTCCGAAGGCCCATTGGATGGGCTCACCTGCACCGCGGTTACCTTATATTCGGGGCAGTTGGTTGCCCAATCGGAGAAGTCCGTTGTCACGACGTTCGCCTGCGTGTTCGGGTGGTGGAAGGTCGTATAGACGACGCCCAAAGCCATGCGATCGCTGACCTTGGCGCGCAGCGTCGTTTCGCCGGCTCGGCTTGCAACGCGCACCCAATCTCCGTCCCGGATGCCGCGCTGTTCGGCGTCGAAGGGATGAATTTCGAGGCTATCCTCATCGTGCCACATCACATTGGCGGTGCGCCGCGTCTGGGCGCCCACGTTGTATTGCGAGAGGATGCGGCCGGTGGTGAGCAGAAGCGGGAAACGCGGTCCGGTCCGTTCCTCGGTGGCGAGGTATTCGGTACGGACGAACTTGCCTTTACCGCGTACGAAGCCCCCGATGTGCATCACCGGGGTTCCGGCCGGGGAGGCGTCGTTGCAGGGCCATTGCACCGAACCCAATTTCTCGATCCGGTCGAACGAGACGTTGGCGAACGTCGGCGTGAGAGTTGCGATCTCATCCATGATCTCGCGCGGATGGCTGTAGTTCATCGGATAGCCCAAGGCGTTGGCCAGGAGCTGCGTGATCTGCCAGTCCTCGTAGCCATTGCGCGGTGACATAACCTTGCGCACGAGCTGGATGCGCCGTTCGGCATTCGTGAATGTGCCGTTCTTCTCGAGGAACGTCGATCCGGGCAGAAACACGTGTGCATAGTTCGCGGTCTCGACCAGGAAGAGGTCCTGTACGACGACACACTCCATGGACGACAGGCCCGCGACCATGTGCTGAGTGTTGGGATCGGACTGCAGGATGTCTTCACCCTGGATGTAGATTCCCTTGAACGAGCCGTCGATGGCGGCGTCGATCATGTTGGGAATGCGCAGACCCGGTTCTGAATCGAGGTTGCGCCCCCAGAGGGACTCGAACAGCGCGCGCGTCGTGTCCTCTGCAACGTGGCGATAGCCGGGGAACTCGTGCGGGAAGGATCCCATGTCACACGAGCCCTGCACGTTGTTCTGCCCGCGCAGCGGATTGACGCCGACACCCGGGCGGCCAATGTTTCCGGTTGCCATGGCGAGGTTCGCGATGGCCAGCACCGTCGTCGAACCTTGACTGTGCTCGGTAACGCCGAGGCCGTAATAGATGGCGCCGTTGCCTCCGGTGGCATAGAGCCGTGCTGCGCCGCGGATCAGCTCCGGGTCTACGCCGGTGAGGTTCGCAACTGCCTCGGGGCTGTGGCGCGGATCAGAAACAAATTCGGCCCAATCCTGGAACTCGTCCCAGTCGCAACGCTCGCGCACGAACGCTTCGTTGACGAGACCTTCCGTCACGATGACATGTGCGAGCGCCGTCAGCATGGCAACGTTCGTTCCAGGCCGCAGCGGCAGATGGAATTGCGCCTCGACGTGTGGGGTGCGTACGAGGTCGATGCGGCGCGGATCGATGACGATCAGCTTAGCGCCTTCACGCAGCCGCTTCTTCATACGGGATCCGAACACCGGGTGGCCGTCGGTCGGGTTGGCGCCGATGACGAGGATCACGTCGGAATGCTCGACGGAGTCGAAGTCCTGCGTGCCTGCGGACGTGCCATAGGCGGTCTTCAAGCCGTAACCGGTGGGCGAGTGGCAGACACGGGCGCAGGTGTCGACGTTGTTGTTACCGAAGGCTGCGCGCACCAGCTTCTGGACGAGGAAGGTTTCCTCGTTGGTGCAGCGCGAGGAGGTGATGCCGCCGATGGCACCGCGACCGTACTTCGCCTGGATGCGCCGGAACTCGGACGCTGCGTGGTTGATCGCCTCCTCCCACGAGACCTCGCGCCAGGGATCGGTGATCTTCTCGCGGATCATCGGGTTCAGGATGCGGTCATTATGGCTCGCGTAGCCATAGGCGAAGCGCCCCTTAATGCAGGAATGGCCGCGGTTGGCCTTGCCCTCCTTGTAGGGGACCATGCGCACGAGTTCCTCGCCGCGCATCTCCGCTTTGAAGGCGCAGCCCACGCCGCAATAGGCGCAGGTGGTGACGACTGAGTGCTCGGGCGTGCCGATCTCGATGACGCTCTTCTCGTTCAGCGTGGCAGTCGGGCAGGCCTGCACGCAGGCGCCGCACGAAACGCATTCAGAGGCGAGGAAACTCTCTTCCATGCCCGGAGATACAACCGAGCCAAAGCCGCGGCCGGCAATGGTCAATGCGAATGTGCCTTGCACTTCCTCGCAGGCGCGCACGCAGCGGGAGCATACGATGCATTTCGACGGCTCGAACGTGAAATAGGGGTTCGAAGCATCGATGCCGGGGTTAGGGTGGCGCTTGCCTTCATAACCATAGCGAACATCGCGCAGTCCGACGGCGCCCGCCATGTCCTGCAGCTCGCAGTCTCCATTGGCCGAGCACGTCAGGCACTCGAGCGGATGCTCGGAGATGTAGAGCTCCATCACGCCTTTGCGCAGCTGCTTCAAGCGCGGCGTCTGCGTGTGGACAACCATGCCCTCAGCGACGGGTGTCGTGCAGGAGGCAGGTGTGCCGTTGCGACCCTCGATCTCGACGAGACACAGGCGGCATGAGCCGAATGCGTCGAGCATGTCGGTGGCGCAGAGCTTGGGAATTTCGGTTCCCATTTCCATGGCTGCGCGCATGATGGAGGTGCCTTCGGCAACCTTCACCTTCATGCCGTCGATAGTTAGTTCGACAGTTTTGCCGGACTTGGCTGCCGGTGTGCCGTAGTCGATTTCTTCGACAAGGGACATGACGTGCTCCTTGATAGATTGGCTATTCCGCGGCTTCGGTGCGCGGCTGCGCCATGCCGAAGTCCTCAGGGAAGTGGGTGAGTGCACTGAGCACCGGGTAAGGGGTGAAGCCGCCGAGCGCGCAGAGCGAGCCGAGCTTCATCGTGTTACAGAGATCGGTGAGAACATCGACGTTCTCTCGCACCCGGGTGCCCGCGATAATCTTGTCGACCACTTCGACGCCGCGCGAGGAGCCGATGCGGCAGGGCGTGCACTTTCCGCACGATTCCGCTGCACAAAACTCGAACGCGAAACGCGATTGCTTGGCCATGTCGACGGTGTCGTCAAACACGACGATGCCGCCGTGACCGATGAGGCCGTCTCGCGCGGCGAAGGCCTCGTAGTCGAATGGCGTATCGAAGAGCTCGCGGGGAAAATAGGCGCCGAGCGGGCCGCCAACCTGCACCGCACGGACCGGACGCCCGCTGCGAGTTCCGCCGCCTACTTTGTCGACGAGTTCACCGAGCGTGATACCAAACGCGGTCTCGAATAGGCCGCCGTACCGAATGTTGCCAGCAAGCTGAATCGGCATCGTGCCCCGCGAGCGGCCAAGGCCGAAGTCGCGGTAAGCGGCTGCGCCCTTGGCAAGAATGAATGGCACTGCGGCCAGCGACAGCACGTTGTTGATGACAGTCGGTTTGCCGAACAGGCCTTGATGGGCGGGAAGCGGCGGCTTGGCGCGGACTTCGCCGCGCTTGCCTTCGATGCTTTCCAGGAGCGAGGTCTCCTCGCCGCAGACATACGCGCCGGCGCCAACGCGCACCTCCATGTCGAAGGTGAATTCCGAACCGCCGACGTTGCGGCCGAGCATGCCGGCCAGGCGGGCCCTCTCGATTGCGGCTTCCATGGCCGCGACAGCGTGGGGGTACTCGGAGCGGATGTAGACGTAGCCGTAGGTCGCGCCCGTGGCGATACCGGCAATCGTCATGCCCTCAATGAGGCAGAACGGATCGCCTTCCATGATCATGCGATCGGCGAAGGTTCCGGAATCGCCCTCGTCAGCGTTGCAGACAATGTATTTCTGCTCCGCTGAAGTCTCCGCGACCGTGCGCCACTTGATGCCGGTGGGGAATCCGGCGCCGCCGCGCCCGCGCAGGCCCGACTGGAACACTTCCTCGACGATAGCCGGGGCGCCCATTTGAAGCGCTTGAGCTAATCCAGAGTAGCCGCCGTGACGTTTGTAATCGTCGAGGGAGCGGGGATCGATCACGCCGCAAAGGGCGAAAGTGAGGCGCGTCTGCTGGGCGAAGAACGGGATCTCTTCCACAGGCCCCAAGCGCAAACGGTGCTCGGCTCCTTCAAGTGCACCGCCTGAGATCAATTCGGAGATGTCCTCAGCGCTCACCGGTCCATAGCCGACACGCCCTTCCGGACGTTCGACCTCGATCATCGGCTCAAGCCAATACATGCCACGCGAGCCAGTCCGGATGATTTCCAGGGACAGGCCCTTGCGTTCGGCTTCAAGGGCCAACTGGTGGGCGATCTCGTCGGCGCCGAGGGCCAGCGATCCGGCATCGCGGGAAATGAAAACGCGCATGCTCAGTTCTCCAGCTCTTCAAGAATGGCATCGAGTTTTGGCTCGTCGAGCAGCGCATGTAGTTTGTCGCCGAGCATGGCGGCCGGTGCGCTGTGGCAAAGCCCGAGGCAGTAGACGGCCTCGAGTGTGGTCCGTCCGTCTTCGGTCGTTTGACCGCAGCTGATGCCGAGGTGACGCTCGGCGCGTGCCGCAAGAACGTCTCCGCCAACGGCCTGGCAGGCTTCGGAACGGCAAAGCTTCAGCACGCGCTTGCCGGCGGGCGCTTCGCGGAAGTCGTGGTAGAAAGTGAAGGTGCCCCACACTTCAGCGCGCGACAGATTGAGTGCGTCGGCAATCATCGGGATTGCGGATTCCGGCACGTACCCAAACTGATGCTGTATGTCGTGTAGGATCGGCATCAGCGGGCCGGGGCGCGAGGAATGGCGCGCGATTATCTGCGAGATGTCTTCTCTATCCCGCGTTTCGTCGATCATCTCCGCACTCCATTTCGATGCTGCATCATCAGTAGTAATCCATCAGTTAATTAGTTGCCAGCGTTGCTGGCAAATCCACAGGTCGCAGCCCGAGCATGTGGCAGATCGCATACACGAGGTCGTCTCGGTTCAGCGTGTAGAAGTGGAACTCGCTGATGCCATGCCGGGCGAGTTCCAGGACTTGTTCGGCGCACGTGGCAGCGGCGGTCAGCCTGCGAGTCTCGCGGTCATCCTCAATTCCGCTGAAACGGCGATGCAGCCAATGGGGCACGCTCACGCCAGCTCTGTCGCAGAATGCGGTGATGTGCCGGAAGTCGTGGATCGGCGCTATACCGGGGACGATCGGAATGAAAATCCCGCGCGCGTGCGCTCGATCGAGAAAGCGGAAGTACGCGTCGTTGTCGAAGAACAGCTGGCTGACGGCGCTGGTGGCGCCTGCATCGATCTTCGCCTGGAGCATGTCCAGATCGGCCATGAAACTCGCCGAGTCTGGATGCTTCTCCGGGTGCGCAGCGACGCAGATTTCAAACGGCGCGACGGCCTTGAGACCCTTTATCAGCTCAAGGGTGCTGCTATAGCCGCCAATTCTTGGCACAAAAGGTGCGCCGGCACCACCGGGAGGATCGCCGCGCAGCGCCATCGCGCGTCGCACGCCCATGTTCCAGTAGGATCGCGCGACATCATCGACCTCCTGGCGCGTTGAGCCCACACAAGTGAACCGCGCCGTGGGCTTGAGTGTCGTCTCCTCCAACAGTCGCGCGATCAAGGCGTGCGTGCGCGCGCGCGTATCGGCCTCGATACCGTAGGTGACGGCCACGTTCGTCGGGCACAGAGGCTCGAGGCGTTTGACCGATTTCCACAGCCGTTCATTCATAGTCGCAGTGCGCGGCGGGAAGAATTCGAATGAGACCTTGAAGTCGCCACTGCCGAAGATGCGGCGGCCACAGTTGGCTGTTCTACTGCGGGATGTAGAGAGGTAGGATTCAAACATGCCTTCCTCCGGCATGCAGTTTCAGCACGTGACCGGCCAAATAAAGCGAGCCACAGATCAAAATCCGCCCTTTGCCCGGCAGTGCGCTTTGCGAAAGATGCAGTGCCCGGGGAACGCTCTCAACGGCGGTTGCCGGAATGTTTTCGCTCATTGCGACTTCCGCCAGCGCTTCGGGAGGGTAACCGTTCGTCTCGCCCGGGATGGGAACTGTGTAGACGTGCTCCACAAGACCGCGGAAGGACTGGATCACCGAACGCGCATCCTTGGTGTCCATCATCCCCCAGATAAGGTGGACCTTGCGATGATCTTTGCGAGTGAGCTCGGCCAGGGCGTGCGAGACAGCTTCGCCGCCGGCAGCGTTATGGCCTCCGTCCAGCCAGATCTCAGTGTCGAAATTGACGTAGTCGTGGAGAAGTCCAGGAGACAGGCGCTCAAAGCGGGCAGGCCACTGTGCCTTTGCCAGTCCGCGTTCCAGGGCATCGATTGTCAGGTCCTGTCCAAAGATGCGCCGCGCAGCGGCGACCGCGGTGCCGGCGTTGTTGATCTGATGGGAGCCGATGAGTTGCGGGAGCGGCAACTCAACCATGCACCATCCGATCTGGAAGCCGAAGCTGTCACCGAGCGGATGCACTTTGAAATCACGCCCATGGCGGCATAGCTCGACGTCGAGGTCGAGAGCGCGCTTTTGTAGGACGTGCATCGCCTCCGGCCTTTGTGGTCCGACGACGCAGGGAACGCCCTTTTTCAAAATGCCGGCCTTCTCCCCCGCGATGGCTGCGAGCGTGTCCCCGAGGAAGGAGACATGGTCGATCGAGATCGGCGTGATTACCGTGAGAAGGGGATCGTCCACGACATTCGTGGCGTCGAGGCGTCCGCCCATGCCCGTCTCGAGCAGCACCAGATCCGCAGGTGTTTCCGAGAACGCGAGGAGCGCAGCTGCGGTCGTGATTTCGAACTGCGTGATTGGCTCGCCACGGTTGGCAACCTCGGCCCTCAGCAGACAATCGACGAGGTAATCCTCGCGGATCGGCTTGCCGCCCGTGTTGCTTCCCAGAACGATGCGCTCGTGGAAGTCTACGAGATGGGGCGAAGTGTAGACGTGAACGCGCTTACCGAACTCTTCGGCGATTGCGCGCAGGAATGCAATCAGCGATCCCTTCCCATTCGTGCCGGCGACGTGCACCACGGGAGGCAAGCGGCGCTCGGGGTTCCCGAGCGCTGCCAGCACGCGCTGCATCCGGTCGAGACCGAGGTCAATCGACTTGGGGTGCAGTGCATTGAGCCGCTCGAGAAGGATCGAGCTGCGCCGATCCTTCTCGTGCGATTGCTTAGCCGATACTTCCGGATACGTGTGCGTATACATTGTCTCTGGCCTTGCGCCCGTCCTCGAGAAGGGTTGCGGTTTCCGACAACGTCTTCGTGTTGAACGCCTCGTCTTTGATCGACGGCAGGTTGATCTTGACGTTCATCACTGCGCCTTCGAGGCCGGCGTAGGCCTGCATAGCAGCGACACCGAGGTCGCTGACCGCATTGGTGTTCGACTTACCGGTTGCCGACTGCGCAAGGTGAAGCACGGTCAAGCATTCGCGCGCGATGGAGAGAGGCGACTGAACCGCTTCCTTGTATCCTTCCTGAATGGCAGCAGTTCTGGCCTTCTTTTCGTCGTCGCTCTCCTTCGGCAGCTTGAACGCTGCCATGACGCGGTTGAAGGCCTGCGTATCAAGGTCGACGCGGTGCATGAGACTCTTCGCAACCTTCTCGCTCTTCTCGAGGACGTCGGCGACCAGAGCCTGATGTTCCTCGAGCCCCTTCTTTCCGATGCTCAGTCGGCACACCATGCAAACGAGCTCGGCGCCGAGGGCACCGGAGAGCGCGGCAACACTACCGCCTCCTGGCGCGGGAGCATCGGATCCCAGCACCTTTGCAAATTCATCGAGTTTCAGTGCGACAAGCATTACTCGTCCTCCCGTTGGCAGCTTTGTTCTGGTGCTGCTCTATACCGATAAAGCTAGCACCGGCACCTCAAATAATCAATCGATTAATTAGTTCAGAAGAGTCCTTCGACTTGGTTGTTGGCATTTATCCGGATGTTTTCAGCAGCGGGTACGCGCGGCAATCCCGGCATCGTCATGATCTGTCCGCAGATGACAACAACAAAGCCTGCGCCCGCGGAAAGGCGGACCTCGCGCACCTGAAGATTGAAGCCTGTCGGGGCGCCACGCAGATCAGGATTGTTGCTGAAGGAGTACTGTGTCTTCGCCATGCAGACGGGCAGCTTGCCGTAGCCGGCCTTTTCCCATTCCTCGAGCTGCCGGCGGATCGATGCGTCGGCAATTACGCTGTCGGCGCGATAGATTTCCTTGGCGATTTTCTCAACCTTCCCGAAGAGGCTCTCATCCTCGGCATAGAGTGGGCTGAAGTTCGCCTTTCCACTTTCGCAGAGGTTAGCGACCTTCTCGGCAAGCTCGCGGGTGCCGGCTGAGCCTTCTGCCCAATGCTTGCAGATGACGGCATCGACGCCTTTGCTTTGGGCATACTCCTGCAGCGCCTTGAGTTCCGCTTCGGTATCCTTGGCAAAGTGGTTGATGGCAACAACAACCGGTACTCCGAACTTGGCGAGGTTCTCGAGGTGCCGCCCGAGATTGGCTGCACCCTTCTTCAAGGCTTCGACGTTCTCGTTACAGAGGTCTTCCTTCTTGACGCCGCCGTTCATCTTCAATGCGCGGACGGTTGCGACGATGACCGCCGCCTTCGGCTTCAGGCCTGCCTTGCGGCACTTGATATCGAAGAACTTCTCTGCTCCGAGATCGGCGCCGAAGCCTGCTTCGGTGACGACGTAGTCGGCGAGCTTCAATGCGGCCTTGGTTGCCGTAACCGAGTTGCAGCCGTGCGCGATATTGGCGAAGGGCCCACCGTGGACGAAGGCTGGATTGTTTTCCAGCGTCTGAACCAGGTTAGGCATGATCGCTTCCTTGAGCAGCACGGTCATCGCGCCATCAGCCTTGATGTCGCGACAGAAGACCGGCGTGCGATCGCGACGGTAGGCGATGATCATGTCGCCAAGCCTCTTGCGCAGGTCGGCGAGGCTCGTTGCGAGGCAGAGAATTGCCATCACTTCCGAGGCAACGGTGATGTCGAAGCCCGCTTCGGCGGGAAAACCGTTGGCGGCGCCGCCGAGGGAGCTGACGATCTGGCGCAGCGCGCGGTCGTTCATGTCGAGGACACGGCGCCAGACGATGCGGCGGGTGTCAATATTCTGCTCGTTACCCCAGTAGATGTGGTTGTCGATCATCGCGCTCAGCAGATTGTGCGCGCTGGTGATGGCGTGGAAATCGCCGGTGAAGTGGAGGTTGATGTCCTCCATCGGAACGACTTGCGCATAACCGCCGCCTGCAGCGCCGCCCTTCATGCCGAAGGAGGGGCCAAGCGAGGGTTCGCGCACGCAAATTACAGCCTTCTTGCCGATGGCATTGAGGCCGTCACCGAGACCAACGGTGGTGGTGGTCTTGCCCTCTCCCGCGGGGGTCGGGGAGATGGCCGTCACGAGCACCAGGTTGCCATCAGACTTCGAGGAGATCTCCTCGAGATACTCATACGAAACCTTAGCTTTGTGGGCGCCATAGCGGAACAGGTGCTTATCCGGAATCCCGAGCTTGCCCGCCACCTTTTCTATCGGCTGCATTTTTGCAGCGCGTGCAATCTCGATGTCGCTTCCGACCGTCTTGCTCATCGTCGATATCCTTGCAATCCGCTTGTCTGAGACAAGCTAAACTTTCGCTACATGTCGCGCGCGCTGCTAGAGCGTTGCGAGTCCCGCGTTCCAGTGCTTAGGCTGGTCGATGCGCGCCAGACGACGCGCTTGTCGAAAGGGGCCGGTCGATGCTCAACGGTTTGCAACAAAGTGCATTTCCGATTGCGACGACCGCCCCCTTTTCTCAATTGAAGATCCCGGTCCAGAAGATCGAGTAGCCGAGGCCGCAGAAGAAGATTCCTCCGGCAAGTGCGACGTAGGGCAGGATGCCGGCGCGGGTCGGTGGCAGTGTCGTCTGTCCTGGCGGAAGCAGGTCATCGAGCATGCCGGGCGGGAACTTGCCCTTGTCGACGACGTAGTGGCGGTACCAGAACACCGGCGTGGAGATGAAGGCTGCAGCCAAGCCGAGGAAGAGAATGTGGTTGCCCCAGAGGTTAGCGCCGACGCCGATGAGGAAGGCATTCACGTAGGCCAGTGCAGTGCCGAAGCCCATCAGCCAGTTGGGGGCCCGGTATGGGCGCTCGGCGTCAGGGTTATCGAGCCGGTGAATCCATCCTGCGTTGAGATTGAGGTAGTGGAAGAGCACGTAGTTGACCGCCGACACCGCCATCACGAACATGTAGTCGGACATCAGCAGGAGCATCGCGTTGAAGGCGAGGTCCGCCCACATGGCGCGCGTGGGAACGCCGTTGTGGTTGAGTTGGTCGAGAAACTTCGGCATCCAGCCGTCATGCGCGCCCTGGTAGAGCGTGCGCGAGGATCCGGCCATCGCAGTCATGATGGCGAGGAACAGCGTGAACGTGAGCATGACGACGAGGATCTTGGCGACGAAATCGCTCGCGTGCACCATGCTCGCCAGTGCGACGCCTACGCCCTCACCGGATTCGATGCCGGGTGAGCGCATGTATTCAGTGCCCAGCACGCCCTGGAAGACGAAGGGAACGAGAGTGTAGAGGATGACGCCGACGATGCCTGACCAGATGATGGCCTTGGCGCCGTCACCACGCGGGTTGGTCATCTCGCTCATGTAACAGACGGCATTCTCAGCAGCGTAGGCTGCCCATGCGGCGAGGAACAGTCCGCCGATGAATAGCCGCCAGCCATCGAGATCCCAAGATCCGTTAAGCGGGACGAACGGCGTGAAGTTGTCGACCTGGACGCTTCCGGTGAACAGTGGGATCAACGTCACGAACAGCAGCGGGATAATGCCGCCGAGCGTGAGGACAATCTGCACTTTTGCCGTTCGGCCGATGCCGGTGTGCTGGATGCTCCACACTGCCACCATCAGGATCGTGCCGACGATGAACTGCGTGTTGATGCGGATTGAGAGTCCCTCTTTCAGGTACCCGAGATCGAGCAGCGTGAGCTTCCAGGTGTTGAGTGCATGATCAGGTGGAAGGAAGATTGAAAGGAGATAACCCGAGCCTAGGCCGGAACCGATTGCAAGAATGGGACTCCACGCCAACCAGTTCGACCAGACCGACATGGGTGCGATGATATGGCTATGGCGAACCCATGCGGTGGCGCCGTATACCGCAGTACCTCCTGACTTGTTAGGATGCATTCCTGCGATCTCGGCGTAACTGAAGATCGCAACGAAGCCGATCATGACCGAGATGAACCAGACGAGCGGCGATATCGTGCCCGTGACGGCAGATATGCCGCCGAGGCTGAACATGACGAGTGCCGGCGATCCCGCCGCGATGAATACGACTTGCCACCAGTTTACGTCTCGCCGCATTCGCGGCTCGGCGTAGGAGGGCAATGTAGCGCTACTCCCATGCGACAGTGCTTTGTCCATAGAATCCTCCCAGCGGGATCGGTGGACTGAAGCCACCGACCCCGGGTCCTATTGATTTTTTGGGTTTCCTTTGTGCTGTCCTCGGCTGCTCTACCGGCTAGCCTTGGAGCTCAAGCAGGTGATTTTCGAGGATCTGGCTCTTGTAATCCCAAGGGCCGTTGATGCCCTCGAGCTGCAAGTACCATTCCGCGGTTTGCACCAACACTTCCGCAGCGATCGTCCCGCATACCTGTCCCGCCAGCACGTTGACTCCGTAGCGCGCAGCTTCTGCTTTCAGCAGATTATAGATGCGATGCAAAGGTGTCTTCAGCGGATTGCTGACCTCGCAAGACACGATCGTGACGGCCTTGCCCGTGCGACGGTGGGTGTTGGGAAGGCCAATGACGCCCTGAATGTTGGTAAACCCGCCCGTCTTGCCGCGCACATAGCTGGCCAGCTTTCTGGCGATCGCTAGGTCCGTGGTATCGAGAACGACGTTGAAATAGGCGTCGTGCTCCTCAAGGGCGCCAACGATTGTGGCACCGGCAGTGGGATGCAGCTTTGCCGGGCCGAGGTCCGGGGCGCGGTCCGGATCCGTCAGAACGGCATCGCGCAGACCCTCGTAGTTACCCTTACGGATGGCCGTGAGGCCCTCGCGGTCCGGGCGGCGGGCGTTCTTGCCGGTGAAGAAGATCGGCACGTCGAAGCGCTTGTAGAGCTCTTTGCCGAGCTCTTCGGCGAACTCGCGGCACTCCTCGATGGTGATGCCCTTGGCGGGGTAGATTTCAATGGTGTCCACGGCGCCGATACGCGGGTGGCGGCCGTGCTGCTTCTCCATGTCGATGTGTTGATAGGCCTGACCGGCTGCATTGAGCAGCGCCTCGCGCACCGCCTCCGGACGGCCGAGAATCTCGACGGGAAGGCGGTCGAAGTCTGCATCCGGCTCGTAGCCGATCAGCTTGACCCCCGGTTTATCCCGGAACTCTCCGACGATCTTCTCGATGACGTCCTTGCGGGTGCCGTCGCTGAAGTTCGGGTCGGACAGGATGTACTGCGCCATGGGCATTCCTCCAAAACTGGCTTCGTTGGGGGCGGCGGAGCCCGAAGAGGACCTCACTACCCACCCCTGCGAGAAGCCTAGCACCCGGCGAGCGATAATCAATCGATTAATTATTACAAATGTCGCACCCAGCCTGGCACGGTGTAATTTCGGCCGTGCACTCTGGCCTTCTAGGGACGTGAGGGGGCTCAGATCGCCCTGCAAACGGGTGGGCATATCGGGGGGTAGTTACACGCATGTTATTGCGGTGCGATATAAAAAAACCCTCCAGCTTTGTGGGCCGGAGGGTAGTTGGGGCGACCCTAACGGTGTGGGTCGGGAGCTAGGGAAGCTTGCTGATGAACGCGCGTGCGGGTCATGCGTGGGAGCGATCCCTCCAACGCCCGTCCATCAGCAATCAATTTAATCGCGCGATTAAGTTCTGGCTAGTGGGTTCTTGCTGGGCGACCTGCGGAGTCACCCCGGGGGGTGGGTTTTCGGGTAGGCCCTGGCAGCTGTACGCTGCACGGTGCCGGGCCGGTGGGGAGCGCGAAAATCAACGTCGACGGTTTTTTATGTTGGCAAATTCTGCGAATGTGCGCTTCGTGAACGTTCGCTTTGTCGCACGCATTTAATTTGGAGCGCCGCCGGGCGCTGGTGTATGTAATTAGTTGATCGATGAATTTTGGAAGGGGTCACAGGCGACGTGTCCAAGGCAGCCGAGAAAGGCGTCCGCTCCGAGCCGAAAAGGGGAAGACGGACAGCTAAATCCTCTGGTCCGGGTCCGGATGAATTGGCTCGTATTGCGCTCGACCTTTTTGCCAAGCGTCATTTCGCGTCCGTAACGATTAAGGACATCGGTCGCGCTGCGAACGTCAACAGCGCGATGATCTATTACCACTATAAGGACAAGTCGGATCTCTTTCGTGCGGCCGTCGAAACGGCGGTGCAGGATGCTTTCAATCTGTATGCAAAGCATTGTTACAGGAGCCACGAAAGTGCCGCGGATTCGATCTCTTCCTGGTTCGACGTTCACGTGACGCTGCACCGGCAGCTGCGAAACGTCATTAAAATTAGTCTCGACTACAGCGGTATTGGCGAGGCCAGTCGTTCGATAGATCGCTTCTATAATCACGAGAATGAAATTCTGCAGCGAATTGTGTCCGAAGGAATTGAGGCCGGCATTTTCAGGCAGTCGGTAGAACCCGCCGATGTCGCAACAATGATCTCGACGAGCCTCGACGGTATTCTTGCCCGCTCGCTGATTCTTAAAGATTTCGACATGGTCGGAACGGTGGAGTGTTTCAAGCAGGCTCTATGGCTGTACCTCGGCTACGAGCCGGCGGCGAAGAACAAACCGCCTCGGCCGCCCGCGCGCGAGCGCAAAATAAAAAGCCCCGCGTGACATTAAAGTGGTACGTCGCGCACAGGTCGCGATGGGCCTTCTCGCGCGGTCGGAATACGTGTCTTCAGCGGTGCTGTTGAGCAGCTACCGGGCCTCTATTTTCGATGGCGAGCGAGCATGCCACGCGTGTAAATCAGCGCTCGTGCAACGCTCATGCTGCAGGCTGTGGCGGCTCAAAAAAGGCGCTCGCGTGGCAGAGTGGGGCTGCATCCCGTCGAATTTGTACCTTCCGATTCGAGCGAGATGTGCCCGCCGAGGGGCGTTTGCCGCCCGCATGACAACGGCGCGAGCGACGCTCGCCCTGGCGAGCTGTGTTGCAATCTAAAGCTTGTGCGACGCAGCATTGCGAGGCTGTTCGGCCTCGAATTTTGCGACGCAAAGGCGGGATTTCGCCATCCCGCGGTGGGCGCACCCCTGCTTCGAAACTCGGCGATTGCGGAGCGGTAGCGCGATGCATTCCTGTGGACAAATTGCACGTGAGCGCCGGGGTACGTCTTTCAATGCAAGGGAGGGCGATGGCCGGCAAGCAGAGAAGGGTGCGGGGAGCCACGGGAGCGGGAATCGGCGCTCATCTGATAGCACGCGAGCGCGGCGGGAACCGCCTGCGCGATGGGAAGGTTTGGCCGGTGGGCCGTCCGCGGCCAGCGGGAAACGGGTCTGCGCACTCACTCGCCGAAGAGTCGGCAGCGGCCCGTAGCGCGGCCGCCATACGCGGTCGGTGATGCACACCCGGGCCGGCGAAGCGCCTTGGACAGCGGCGTTGCACTTTCTTTCCGACACTTCAATAGCTGGGCTGGCGCGCGAGCGGGGGCCGCGTGCGCCGTGGGGCTGTCTCGATAATGAAGTGCTCTATTGAGTGTACTTGCCGTTGAGCTCCTTCACCATCGCGAGATGGTGTTGAAGCGTTGGCAGTGTTTTCGTGGCGAAGTCCTTTACGGCCGCCGTCGGCCCGTTCGCTGCGTAGTCGCCAAACAGCTCCACGGCATCCTGGTGGGCGGTGAGCTGCTCCGAAATGTAGGAGCGGTCGAACCCGTTCTCCGTGGTGAACAGCCGTAGTTTGGCATATTTCGCCTCATGAGCGAGATCGAGGGCATCCGGCGGCGGTTTGATATTCGCCGAGGCGAGAGTCGACTTGAACTCGTCGCCGATCTTGTTGTGGTCGGTGACCATCTGCTGAGCGAAGGACTTCACGTCGGCTCCCTTGCCGTACTTCAGCGCAAGTTCGCTCGTATCGATCTCGAACTTGTTCGCGACCGCAGCCTTGTCGATGAAGTTCTGTGTCGCCTCGGGCAATTTTTCGGCGGCCAGCGCTGGAAACGACGCGAGCGCCAAAATCGCAATGAGTACGCTTCTCATGGCTGGCTCCTTTGTTTTGGACTGTGGGCGAACGGCCGCGGATGGCGACGGGTTCCCACGAGGGCAGCCGACATAATGGCGGCGCCGCGGAGCGGGTGAGAATCTGGGCTGAGGTCAGTCGCCGCCTTCCACTCAGTTGGCTCAAATTTATGGCGATGGGTTGCTGCTGGCCGCAACTTCTCCATAACCGCGTCGGGGCTTCCCGAGACGGGTGCGCGGAGTTGCTCGCGTAGTTGGCGCCGGAAGGGATCAATCGCTGCCGAGCTGGCTACGATAATCCTCGTAGCCGAACGAGCGAACGACGCGGTAGCTGCCGTCCTCATCGAGAATGCCGAGATCGGGCCGGGGCGTGCCGTTGAAGGTCGTGTTCTTCACGAAGGAGTACTGCATCATGTCAGTGAAGACGACGCGGCTGCCGACCTGAAGCGGCTCGGGAAACGAGTATTCGCCGATCACGTCGCCCGTCATGCAGGTCTTGCCGCCAAGCACATAGGTGTGCGCGTCAACACCCGGGGCGACGGTGCCGATGATCGTCGGCGTATAGGGCACCTCCAGCACGTCGGGCATGTGACAGCTCGCGGACGTGTCGAGGATGGCGAGGTTGCGCTCGTTCCAGTGGAGGCCGATCACGGTCGAGACGAGATAACCTGCATCGACGACGATGCCGCCGCCCGGCTCGAGAAATACTTCCACGCCGAACTCGGTCCTGAATGCCTTAACCGCCGCAATCAGTTTGTCGACGCCGTAGCCCGGCTTGTTGATGAAGTGGCCACCGCCGAAGTTCACCGCCCTGACCTTGCGGATGTAAGGCGCGAAGTCGCGCGCGATGTGCTCGATGAGCCCAACGGAGCCATCGGCCATGCTCTCGCAGAGCGCATGGGCGTGGAAGATGTCGATGTCATCCCAAGGCAGCTCGTCGATCTGCTGGCGCGTCGTGCCAAAGCGCGAGCATGGCGCGCAAGGGTCATAGAGCGCGCCGCCGAGCGTTGCGTTCGAGTAGCCGGGATTTATGCGCACGCCGATTTTTGCTCCGGCCGCTCTCGCGATTGCGCCGAAGCGCGCGACCTGCTCGGGTGAATTGAAATAGATGTGATCGGCATAGGCCGACAGGCGCTCTACCTCGCCGGGGGAGTAAGCGGGCGCATAGACATGCACCTCTTTGCCGAAGTCCTCGCGCCCCATGCGCGCCTCGTATTCGCCACTGGCGGTCGATCCATCGAGTACGTCACGCATCAGCGGAAAGGCGTCGGGCATGGCCCATGCCTTGGTAGCGAGCAGGATCTTAGCGCCGGACTCGCGCTTGATACGCGCGACAGTCTCGAGGTTGCGCTTCAGCGCCGCGACGTCGAGGACATAGGCGGGCGTGGCCATGGATTGGGGCAGCTTAGGGGGCATGGCGGCTGTGATCCTTGAAGCCGATGGGCGGTGGAACGAGACGCCGGTATATGGCATTCGCTGTGTGCGGTTGAAAGTGGCGTTTCGCGCAAGGGTCACGGCGGGGGAGAGTTAGCTGCCCCGCATCGCTATCAGATGGTCACAGACGGTATCGACGACGCGGGAATCGCGCATGTAGGCGTTGTGGTAGAGCGCATCACTCAGGTGCTTCCACATGGCATCGGGATCGGCGAAGCCGCCGTCGGGGGCGTCTGACGCGACGACTGCCGAATAGAGCTTGTGGGCGGCTACGAAGATCGCTTCGTCGTCGATGCCGCCGAGGTTGACGGCTTCGATGCGCGCCTCGCTGAGCTCGCTGACGTAGGGCGGGAAGTGTCCGACGCCTTTGAGCACGTAGGCCGCATCGCCTCCATAGGCCGCGCCGACGACGCCGCCGTGGATCGCTGCGGTCAGCGTCTTGGCCCAGAGCCATGCGCCGCCCGCCCGTGCGATGAGCCATACGGCGCCGAAGATGAGGCCGTAGACAACGGGGACGAGCAGAATAAATGTGAGATCGGCCGCTGCGGCGAGGCCGTAGGTTCCGGCGCGCAGTTTTTCTATGATGGGGCTGAAAAAGTAGCTCCCGGTTGCAACGAAGAAGAGGACCGTGCCCACTACGCCGGCAAGGCGTGCAAACGCCGTCAGCGAGCGCATTGCGGCGGCTACGGTGACGTATTGGGGTGAGATGGCGGCGGCCGTTTCAAGAAGGCGCATGGCTTCGTCGCGCGGGCTGTGAATGACGAGCCATTGACCCGGCCGGATGCCGCGGCCGCAGCGGCGCCGCGCGCGGTGGCGCCAGAGCAGTGTGCGCAATCCGCGTGTGGCGCTCCACGCAGCAAAAAGGAGGAGACCGCCGAAAAATACGGTGGTTTCGAGCACTTTGTTCGTGTCGCCGCCGAGGATCGTCACGAGATACCAGATCATGATGGGCGTGATGACGAGGCCCATGGTGGCCTGGAAGAGGGCGATGAGCCAGGGCACCGTCTTGAGGCGTCGCGTGAAGAAGGGCGTTCCGAACGTCACGATGCCGCCGCGGAGGTTTGAGGGCGGAAGCTGAGCGAGCGCTTCGAGCGTGACGTTGCCGCCGTGGCTGTGGGCGATGATGGAATAGGACGATCGCGCCTTCTCAAGCCTGCGCACGGTTCGGACCAAATCCAGCGCCCCGCGAAGGCGGCCGTAGTCCGAATTGAGGCCGGACCAATGTAGCGGCAGGATCTCGATTTCAGGTCCGGAGCGTTTGGCGAAAGCTGCCTCAAGCTCGGCGGCGAAGGGGGACCCCTTCTGCCACCAGCGGTCGCCTTCATCGGCGGGGTGCTGGCTGTTGGTGCCATGGACGGTGATGACAACGTGGCGCGGCGGGGGGGCGGCCGGGGCCGCCTCGGTTGCCGATTGCGCGGTGCGCGTCAACATACACTCCCCCCGTTACGCGATGCCCGGCACCATCGCCTCAACGCCGTTAGGCTTAAAACATGCAAAAAGGGTGGCACGGGCCACCCTTTCGCTGCAAGTCAGATCGATCGCGAGGGCTGCCGCTCACGTTTTTACGGCGAACAGATCACCCTGCTCGCCCGGCTCCAGCTCGCGCATGTGCCAAGGCAGGCCCTGCTTGCCGATCTCGTCCATGAACGGTTTGGGCGGAAGCTGCTCGACGTTATAAACGCCGCCTGGCATCTTCCACGAGCCGTTGAACAGCATCATAGCGCCCACAACCGGCGGTACACCCGTGGTGTAGGATACCGCCTGCGCGCCCGTCTCCTTGAACGCGTGCTCGTGGTGGCACACGTTATAGATGATGACGCGCTTGTCCTTGCCGTCCTTCTTGCCGGTAAAGATGCAGCCTATGGACGTACGGCCGGTGTATCCCTCGCCGAGGGATGATGGCGGCGGCAGCAGCTCCTTCAGGAACTCCATCGGGATCACGGGATTGCCCTTGTACATGACCGGATCAATGCGCGTCATGCCGACGTTCTGGAGCACTTCAAGATGCTTGATGTAGTTGTCCGAGAAGGTCATCCAGAAACGGATCTGCTTCAGGCCCTCGATGTTCTTAACGAGGCTTTCCTCTTCCTCGTGATAGATCAGGTAGCTCTTGCGCGGGCCGACTTCCGGGTAGTCGATCATGGTTGAGATCGATAGCGGGTCGATGTCGATCCACTCGCCGTTTTTCCAATACTTGCCGCGCTGGGTCACCTCGCGGAGATTGATCTCCGGATTGAAGTTGGTGGCGAAGGCCTTGCCGTGGCTGCCGTCGTTGCAATCGATGATGTCGATCGTCTCGATGGTGTCGAACAGGAATTCCTGCGCGTAGGCGCAGTAGATGTTCGACTGGCCGGGATCGAAGCCGCAGCCGAGAATCGCCATGATGCCCTTTTCGGCGTAGCGGTCCTGATACTTCCACTGCCAGGAGTATTCGAACTTGGCGACATCGCGCGGCTCATAGTTGGCCGTGTCCATATAGTGGACGCCGGCTTCCAGGCAGGCGTCCATGATCGGCAAGTCTTGATAGGGCAGCGCCATGTTGATGACGAGGTCGGGCTTGACACGGTTGATCAGCGCCACCGTCTCGGCGACGTTGTCGGCATCCACCTGGCTGATCTCGATGGGCGTGACACAGCGCTTGGCCACGGCCTCGCAACTGGCGATGCGACGCGAAGCCAAGTGAATCCGCTTAAAGACGTCGCGGTTCATCGCACATTTCTGAGCGGTGACAGATCCAGCGGCGCCGGCGCCGATGATGAGGACACCTTCCAATTCGCATCTCCCGCAAGCAAAACAGGACCCTTGGGCACAGCTCCTCGGCGATGCCCCTCAGGCCTGTCGGATTAGTGTAGTCGCACCCGAAGTACAATAGCTCTCGGACTAACCGTTTTTGTGACAATTGCGTTGCGGTCGGCGAGCGCAGTAGGCGGGGGCAGGCGGAAATGCTCTAGAGAATTTTTCAGGTATCGCGACGGTGCCGCCCGCGTGCGTTACCCGCATTCACGGTTCACGGCCGTCTACGGATCGCGCGCGGTCGAACGGGGTCGGTTTTGTGCGACCGATTGGGTTTAGCTGAAAAAGCATTGCGGCGCCTGTTACGGGCGCCGTGAGCCCAGAAGGCGCGGCCAGTTCCGCGCGCAAAGCTATCGGCGCAGGCAGGCAGACGGGGTGTCAACCTTGGCTGGCGTCCGGCGCCTTTATCGGCTCAACCAGACCCTGGCGCATGCAGAGGTATACGAGCTCGATGTCTGAGCGCACCCGGAGCTTCGACTTTATCTCGTAGTGATAGTTCGCCACCGTCTTGGGACTGAGGTTATAGGCCGAGGCGATCTCTTCAGTGGACTTTGCTTCGAGGATCATGCGCAGGATCTCAAACTCGCGGGGCGACAGCTCTTCCACGGGCGAGGCATCGCTGCACAGTCGGCTGGTGGCGATCGCTTCGTTGATCTCCGCGCAAAGCGCCGGTCGCCCAGCATGTACGCTGCGGATGGCGCTGACGAGTAAGTCGGGGGGGCTGCTTTTGGTGACGTAGCCCCGTGCGCCGGCTCGGAAGGCCTGCTGCGCGTAGGTTGCACTGGCGTGCATCGTGAACATAAGCACGCGAGCGTTGCTATCCAATTGGCGTATCTGCCGTACAAGGTCGATGCCGCCGCGTCCGGGCATCGAAATGTCGAGTACGACGACGTGGGGTCTACTTTCCTTGTAGGCCTGATAGCCAGAAGGTGCGTCTTCAGCTTCTGCGACGACATCGATGTCGGGATGCATTTCGATCAGCCGCCGATAGCCCTGCCGTACGACGGCATGGTCATCTACGAGCAACACACGGATACCTGTTCCCATCAGGCGCCTCGCTGCAAGGTAGGGAACTCCACTTCCAGCCCGAAACCGCCGCTCGGAAGGGGGCCGGCAGAGAAACTTCCGCTCAACGCCATGACGCGCTCGCGCATGCCGATTAACCCTGCGCCCGCTGGAGGCATTGATCCTTCCACTGCGTTCGAGCCGACGCCATCGTCGATAACCGACAGACGGATCGTCTCGCGCTTGTTGTCGGAGCCTTGGCTCAGAAGCACTTGAACCGTGCGCGCGTTTGCATGCTTTGATGCGTTCGTCAGCGCCTCTTGCACGATCCGGTAAACGTGCGCGCTTGTCTCCGCTCGCAGGTCTTCCACAGGCCCGGACGTCTCGATTTTGAAGGCCGTGCGGCCGCCGGCGGTTTTGTTGTGCTGCGCCACCAACGCTTCGAGGCTCTGGATCAGACCCAGATCGTCGATCTCCTGTGGCCGCAGATAGGTGAGGGTTCGGCGTAGCGTCAGCATCGAGTCCGATGTCATCTTTTCCAACTCGCGCGCTTCCCCGGCAAGAGCCGGCGCCTCGCGCTGGGCGCGGGTCCGCAGGCACGCCGCATGGGCATTGAGAGCGCTGAGCTTCTGGGCAATCTCGTCGTGCAGCTCACGGGCGATGTGCCGGCGCTCCTGCTCCTGGGCGTCTACGAGCTGGCGCGCGAGTTCGGCGCGCTCGGCCGTTGCTATGCTGAGATCGCGTGAGAGCGCATTGAAAACCTGGCTGATGCGATTGAGCTCGGCGAGGCGGACCTGGGGCAAGCGACACGTCAGATCTCCCCGTGCAAGCCCGTTGAGACCAGCAAGAATCTGTGTTGTCGGCAACAGCGCGCGGTCGATTACGAAATATGTAACGAGACAAAGGATTGCGACCAATCCTGCAGCGAATCCAAGGAGCGGCGCGAATGTCACCCATGCGGCGCTCGCCGTTGCGACCGTATCGTAATAGGCGACGACCGTGCCGTAGGTGACGCCGCGAAAGGAAATTGGCCGCGATGCCATGAGCCTGTCATTGATGACCGCGCGGTATGGCCAGACGAACCACTCCGGCGCGCTCGTTGCTTCGGCATTGAGGCCGGCGCAATTCAATCGCTTAGCGAGGCCGTCCTGGCCGAGCAGCTCGACGCACTGGCCCGGCTGAAGGGCGAGGCTGGTGACGAGATCCCAGTCGGGAAAGTTAGAAGGAATGTCAGTGGAGCGGCCGATGCGCGAGAGCTGAAGGTCCAGCTGACGGCCTACGAGTTCCGTTAGCTCAGTGTTGCGATGCTGCGCCTTCAAGGCGGCTTGGTAGATCGCCAATGCAGCTCCTGCGGCGAAGCAAGCCACCGCCACCGACGTTATGCGTCTCACCAGGAGCCACTTCAGGTCCATCGGCTTCCTCGCCTGCCCTTTTCCGCAGGCTAGGGGGCGCCGCCGATGCTGTGAAGGGGTGGCGGCAATCGTCGGGAAAATTGCCCAGGCCCGGGCAGGGGAAACGCCGTTGCCGCACCAGACCATCGATCGGATGCTTCCGGAGGAAGAGGGGAAGCATCATAGGACGTTCGTCATCATGGTGTGGGTGCGGCTCAGAGGAAGCTCAGAGCATAGGTGCCGCGATGGGAAAACAGAAGGCTCTCATCGTTGCAAATGGAAGCGGGATGCCCTCTTTCCGCTGCTGCTTCTAGTGATCAGCGCCGCCGTCATGGCGGCCATGGCCCTAGCAATGAGTCAATTCTCCAGCGCTGCAAGCGACGTCGATGCACTGTTTCGCACTACCAAGCCGGCAGCGATTATTTGTGTTGGAGAAAGTATGCAGCACACGCAACGGCCCTCACCGCGCTCGGAATAACCGCGGGCGCGCTACCCGTTCAATCGAGCTGAAGTTTGAAATCAGGAGAGATCAATGAGGCGTATGCTTCTCACTGCCGCTATGCTGGCGATTGCGGGCACGGCGCTCGCCCATGACGCGGCTAACGATGGAACAAAGGAGCTGGCGCCAGAGGAGATCGTATTCCGCGATGACCCTGCTTTCCCGAACGGTGGGCAGACAGCGCTTCTGCACGGCGATCCGGATAAACCGGGGCTCTTCATACTGCGCATCAAGTTTCCGCCCAACTATGTCGTTCCGCCCCACACGCACCCCGGTTTCGAGACCGTGACCGTACTGACCGGCGCGATGGGAAGCGGCATGGGTGAGAAGGTGGATACGACGGGGGGCAAGATGCTGAAGGCGGGCGGCATGCTCGCGCTGCCGGCCAATCATGCGCACTACGTCTGGACCACGGACGAGGAAACGATCATCCAGGTGGCCGCGGTTGGCCCGTTCGACCTCATCTACATCAATCCAGAGGATGATCCGCGCAAGAAGAAGTAGCGGACCGCGCATCCGTGCGGCTGGCCAGTGCGGGGCGGTTCCATGCAACCTCGGGAGGATCGCAGCTTGATACTCTCAGGGGGCCGCCCCGCGCGACGTGTTTGATCCTCTCGGCGCCTCGTGAATTTGCGTGGCGCTCGGGAACGGCCCGACGCGCTGCACTGTGGCGGGTAATCGCGGCGCTTGCCCGTCGAAAGCGGCTCGGAGCAGCGGGTAAGCTTGCCGAGCCCTTCTAGCGGGTGACGGGCAAGCCCAAGGGATGGCTGCGAACATCGATTGGCGCAGTGATGCTGCATACAACTCGTTGGGCATTCTGAGGGCCGTGTTCGCGGCCCTACTCGTGATGGCGCGCCGACGTGGGGCTGGAGGGCGCGCGTCATCAGCAGCGCTGGGACAATAGAATGATCCTCCCTTCGGCCAACGACAACGCCCTGGATTGTCGTGCCGCTGTGCCCCGAACGCACAGGACGGGTATCGTTGGTGCGCGCGGCTTAACGGCGCGGCCTCTTATTCGCCTGCGATTTCATGCCCGGACGCGACGCGGCCCCTTGCAGTGCGCGAATTGTGCTGAAATTCTCCGGGTATGGCTGAACGTGTCGTATTGGTCACCGGCTCTCTGGCGGAGCCAAGGGTGAAAAGGATTGCGAATGAGCTTGGTGGCGATGCCATCGAGCCCGTCGTCGCGAGTGTAGGTGTGAAAGTTGCCGCGCTGATGACGACGGATATCGTCGAGCGGCGGCTCAAGCTGCCGGAGGGGGCTGATCGGGTCATCATGCCCGGACGCTTCCGCGGTGACCTGGAGCGTCTTTCGGATTTCTTTGGCACGCGCTTCGAGCGTGGCCCCGACGAGATCGCCGATCTGCCCGAGTATCTCGGCCATACGCGTCAGAAGCCTGATCTCAGTCAATACAACATGACGATCTTTGCCGAGATCGTCGATGCAACGGCGATGACGATCGATCAGATCATCGAGCGCTCGCGCAAGCTCCGCGCGGATGGGGCCGACGTCATCGATCTCGGCTGCTTGCCCGATAGCCCGTTCCCTCACCTGGAAGCGACTATCGCGGCGCTCCATGCAGATGGTGCGCGGGTGAGCGTCGACTCCTTCAATTCGGAAGAGCTTTCCCGTGCTACCCGCGCGGGCGCCGATTTTCTCTTGAGCTTGTCGGAGAAGAATATTTCCATCGTCGACGAGGGGCCGGCGGCGCCGGTGCTCGTGTCGGCGGGAGCAGCGGATATGGCTTCGCTCGACCGCGTCATCGACATCATGATCTCGAAAGGACGGCCGTACTACGCCGATCCGATCCTCGATCCCATTCACTACGGTTTCGCCGCTTCCATCGCGCGCTATTACGATTTGCGCATGCGCCGGCCGGATATTCCGATCCTCATGGGTATCGGTAATCTCACGGAGCTTACTGACGCGGATACCACGGGCATCAACGCGCTGCTGATGGGCATCTGCTCGGAGCTCAACATCACGGCGGTGCTGGCTGTGCAGGTGAGCCCGCACTGCCGAACGGCGATCAAGGAGTTCGAATATGCGCGGCGCGAATACTACGCAGCGAAGCAGGCGAATGCGTTACCGCAAGGCTTCGGAGCCGGGCTGATGGCGCTGCGCGACCGGAAGGGGTTCGCGTCCACGCCGGAAGAAATTGAGACACTTGCGACCCAGATCCGCGATGCGAACTACCGCATCGAGGTGGCCGAAGACGGTGTCCACATTTACAATCGGGACGGCCATCATGTGGGGCAAGATCCATTCGAGCTGTTCCCGTATATCGATACGCGGGCAGACGCCGGTCATGCGTTCTATCTCGGCGTCGAGACCGCGCGAGCCGAGATCGCGCACAAGCTCGGCAAGCGCTACGCTCAGGATGAGCCGCTGGAGTTCGGCGTCGTCGCGGGCACGAAGGGATCGGCGGCCGACGCGCACGCAATGAAGTTCAAGGAAGCGGGGAGCACGTTCAAGAAAGAAACGCCGCCCAAGAAAGACGACGGCCCGGCGAAGTAGGAACCAGCCGCTGCTGCTCCGAAACGCAGGGCGGCAGCGAGACCGGAAGCGCGAGTGGAAGGCGCATAGAAGGAAGCTGCGCGGCAGGAAAGCCGGCGAAAGAAAAGAAGAAGGCTTGGATGCCTCGCGGGGCTGTGAAACAGCCTCAGCCGTCCGATGTAATCATGCGCCGGCGCCCCTTTGCGGAGCCCGGTGAAGCCTCTTCTCCCTCTGTGGGGGCAATCCGATGCGTCGAGCAGCTCCATCCTGGGAGTGCTGGGGCTAGCGTGGGTGTGCGGCTCCTTGTGCTGGAGGATCACGCGCGGATGTCACGCGCAGGCGTCGCTATCGCTGCCCTTATTGATTCAAGGCAGGCGTCGCTATCGCTGCCCTTATTGATTCAAGATTATCGGTGCAGATCAGGTGAGCGTGTGGCGTGTGACAAACCAGTCGGTGTTGCGGCCGAGGTAGACCCGGAACCAGGCGGTGAAGCGCTCGGGTTCGGCGGCTGCCGCGCGTCGTACATCTTCAAGCGGATGCCAGGCGTGGCCGGAGGCCTCATTCGGATCCGGCGTCACCTCACCGTGCCAGAGGCCGCCAAACAGGTGCACGATCTCGTGCTCCGTGAGGCCGTTGCCGACGTCGGCGCGGTAGGTGACGGTGTCGATGGGAACGATGGCGCAGTCGATGCCCATTTCCTCGCGAAGGCGCCGGCGCGCCGCATCCACTGTTTCTTCGCCGGGACGCGGATGGCCGCAGCATGCGTTCGTCCACAGGCCGCCGGAGTGGTACTTGCCGGCGGCGCGCTGCTGCAAAAGCACGTTTCCTTGGCCGTCGTGGATGAGGACCGAGAAAGCGCGATGTAGCCGGCCTTGAACATGGGCCTCTATCTTCCGATCGATGCCGAGCGGCCGGTCATCGGCATCGACGAGGATCACGTGCTCAAGTTCATCGATCATATCGCTGGGTTCACCCGTATCGATCGTGCCGCCGTCAGTGGGCCAGATGCATCGGCTTGCCTTCCGAACACATGGTCAAGCATGATCTGCTTAACCGCGGTGGCTTCACAAACCCCTTCAGGGAGCAGCTCCGGCGTGCTCGACATGATGACCGGACTGCGCGCTTCAGGCGTATCGGCGCGTCCGTGCGAGCCACGCACGAGCGTGGCATCGAGGGGAATGACGTCCATCAACGATCGAAAGCCCAGTTTGCGCTTCAACAGGCGCCAGCCCACCGCGAGCTTGGGTACGGCTATGTCAGGGTCGACAAACAGCTCGACCGGATCGTAGCCCGGTTTGCGATGAATCTCCACGCAGCGGGCGAAATCGGGCGCGCGTGCATCGTTCAGCCAATAGTAATAGGTGAACCAGGCATTCGGCTCAGCGATGGCGACGAGCTCGCCGGAACGCGGGTGTGCAAGGCCATTGGCGCGTTTTTCTTCTTCGCCCCATACCTCTGCAACGCCGTCGATGCGCTCCAGAAGCGCGCGTACCTGCGGCACATCGCTGGAATCGGTGACGTAAACATGCGCCACCTGATGATCGGCAACGGCGAAGGCGCGTGACTGCGGGGGGTCGAGCAATTCGCCGCCCTCTTCCTCGCGCACGGCGAGCAAGCCCGCCTCGCGCAGAACGCGATTGATGTGCACCGGCGTGTCGACGGGCACGATGCCGTATTCCGATAGGATCAGGACTTGGCGTCCCGATATCGTCGCCGCGTCGATGAGGCTGCCGGCAACGGCGTCGATCTCGGCGAGATCCTTGGCTATGCCCGGATCGTTCGGGCCGACGCGCTGCAGGCAATAGTCGAGGTGGGGAAGGTAGACGAGCGTCAGGGTTGGATTGCGCGTTTGCATCACGTGCAGGGCCGCATCGGCGATCCAGCGGGAAGACGCAATCGTCGTGGCAGGACCCCAGAAGGAGAACAGCGGAAAAGCCCCGAGCTTTTGCGTCAGCTCATCGCGTAGCGCCGAGGGCTGGGCGTAGCAGTCGGGGAGCTTGCGCCCGTCGGCCTTATAGATCGGGCGCGGCGTAACCCCGATATCCGCGCTGGAGGCCATATTGTACCACCAGAACATGTTGGCGCAGGTGAAGTCGGCGTCGAGCCGCTTGCCCGCATCCCACACGCGCTCGCCGCTCAGCAGCTGGTTCGACTGCCGCCAGAGCCAGATCTCGTAGAGATCGCGGAAGAACCAGCCGTTGGCCACCGCGCCGTGATCGCCGGGCATGAGGCCGGTGAGGAATGTCGCCTGTGCTGAGCAGGTGACGGCGGGCGTTACCGTGCGCAGGGGGCGCATGCCACCGGCCTCGGCGAACCGCTTCAGGTTTGGAGTGTGGTCGCCGATAAGCTCCGGCGTCAGGCCGACGATGTTGAGGACGATGAGGGGATGCATCGCTGCGCGTTGCCGAACCTCCGTGGCTGTCACTTCTTCAGCGTGTGGATGTAGGCGATGATCTGCAGCATCTGATCCTGAGTCATGCCGCGCTTGGAGAACGGACGCATCGCGCCGGCTGCACCCGAGTGGATGATTTCGAACATCCCGACATCGGTATCCGCGCGTGGGTTGATGACGGTGTCGTCGATGAGGCTTGGCCCCATGCCGCCCGAGCCGTCCGGCTTATGGCAAACCTGGCAATCCTGATTGTAGAGGGCTTTGCCCGCGGCGATCGCGTCAGCGTTGCCATTGTAGGGGTTGTTGCCGGTCTCGTGGAAGGACTTCACGGCGTCGGTGAATTCCTCGCCCTTGATGGGTTCAATATCGATCGGTGAATCATCGAGTGCGCTGCGGAACTCCACCGCAAAGGCGGGCGCGGCTGCAATGGCGAGGGCGATGAATGCGACAGCGGGAAGGTGACGAATATTAACCGGCATGGAGGCAGAGCTTTCCTAAAGCGCTTCGGCTGCTGCGGCGAATGCCGACGGTCAGCGGAGAAGCGCGAATATGAAGCACATCCGCGGGAAGAGAGTTGGCACCCGTTTCCGGACGGTAGCGGACGGCTGAACCTGTGGGAGGCACATCGGAGCTCGTTGCAGGGCTTCAGCGTCTCTTGGTCGTGGTCAGTCTAGCGGCGGGGCCCCGGCCTCTCAAGCAAGGGCCCCGCCTACTTTGTAGGGTCGTTAGCGATTACTTCTTCGTCTTGGCGACTTCGGCACCTGCGGGCACTTTGTCAGCCGCCACGACGCGCCACAGCGCGCCCGGCGGGTTGGCCAGCGGACCCTTGTCGTCGGTGTAGAAGCAGTCGCAGTTCACGGCGAGAACGGTGCCGTCCTCGTCGATGTTACCTGAAGTGAACTGCAGCGAGGTTTGCAGCAGCTCCTGGATCTGCCACTTGGAGCCATCCCAGCCGGTGCCGAACACGCGGCCCGAGCACCAGTCACCGGTGAGGTAGACGTTGCTCATGCCGGCATAGTTGGCGACACCAAGGCCCTGCACCGAGCAGCCCCAGCCGTCCTTCAGCTTCTCTGCGCCCGGATATGGCTCCTGGTGCGGATATTCTGCGACGGGCAGCGTGCCAACGATCGGGCACTTGTCGTCAGGACCCAGCGACGGGTGACAGTGCGTGCCCATGTTGAACTTCCAGCCGTAGTTCTGGCCGCCCTTGCTGTCTGCAGGCTGCCAGTTGATCTCTTCCCAGTGGTTCTGACCAACTTCACCAATGAACAGCGCGCCCGTCTTCTTGTCGAAGTCGAGCGAGTAGGGGTTGCGCAGACCATAGGCCCAGATCTCCGGACGGGCGCCCATATGGATCTTAGAGAAGCCCTCTTCGGTGATGCCGAACAGGGCCATCATGCGATCCTGATAGGCTTTGGCGAAGGGGTTGGTCGGCGGGATGGTATAAGCAACGTCGTCCGGTGTGTTGACGTCGATGCGCAGGATCTTGCCCCACAGCACCTTGAGGTCCTGGCCGGCGTTGAGGGGATCGCCCTCCCAGCCCGCGTCGCCCTTGCCGATGTAGAGATAGCCATCGGGGCCGAACGCGATGCCGCCGCCGTAGTGGTTATAGTACGGCTGCGGGATGTTCATGATCACTTTGACCGACTTATTGGCCTGTTCGACCGTCACTTCGTCGGGGCTGTTGGGATCAACGGTGTAGCGGGCGATGATGTGCGCGCCATTGAACGGCAAGGAGGCGTAGCTGACGAAGAAGTAGCCGTTCTCCTTGAACTTGGGATGGAACGCCACCGACCAAAGTCCCTGCTCAACGAAGCCGGTCTGCACTTCCGATCCGAGCGGGGTGTTCTTGGTGAGATCGAGGAACGGCTTCTCCAGGATCTTGCCGTCTTTCACGACCTTGATCCGGCCCACGCGTTCGACGACGAAGAGGCGGCCCGACCCGTCAAAGGCGGAAGCGACGCCAACCGGATCGTTGAAACCGTCAGCCACTTTGACCAAGGCGATCTTCGGATCGCCGGGAAGCTTGCCCGGCGGCCGCGCGACCTGGGACGGCTCGGTCGGAATCGTTTGGGCGACAGCAGCTGTCATCCCCACGGTGCCGAGCATGGCGATCCCCATCGAAGCGGCATGCAACAACCGCATTCCCATAGAGCGTTCTCCCATTATCAATTGTCGTGCGGCGACGGATTTTTTCGTGCCTCAGCGACGTTTTTTTCGCGTTGCGCATTTCGGACGGCACGTTTGCCCAGCTCGCAAACTGACGTAGGCCAGCTTAGATGCGCGCTTTGAACGCTAGTGAATGAAAAACAGTGCGGCAATGGACGCGAACGCGAATTCCAGAGTTCGAACTCGTTTTGCTAAATATGGTATGATAATTTTCTCACTATTCCCTGGCAAATTTTCCACTTCTTCCCTTGTTGGGAGGCTCAATTTGTGCTTGCCGGCAAGGCCAAGCAAAACCGTTGCTTGCCCCCGGCAAACCGCGCATGATCTAGTTTGCACCTGTGCTGCGCCCTTTTTTACGAGAGGGCCGCTTCGCTGGGAAAGTTGTGACAGGATTTCTGGCATTTTGCCGGACAAGAGTTTTATTGCCATGCAGGGCATATGCAGACAATGCAAGGGGATGTGGCGAACGTGACTAGCTCTGTAAGTGACGCACTTGCGAAAGTAGAATGTGGAGAGGCGCGTGCATTTGTTCAGCGTTTTTCCGTGCCATACGAATTTCCCGTCTATTTTACGCGCGACATTTTTTCAGAGGCTAACCGCATTCTTTCTGAGGCGATGGGACAGGCAGTTTCGGGCAGGCGCCGGAGGGTGGTTTTCTTTCTCGATGAGGGTCTGATCCGCGAGATGCAGGATTTGCCGCGGCGGATTGCATCCTATGTGGCAGCCCAAAGTGACGCGATGGAGTTGGCTGGCCCGGTGGAGGTGATCGAGGGTGGCGAGCGCTGTAAGAACGATCCGCAACTCGTCGAGCGCCTGCAGCGTAAGCTCGTATCGTACGGCATGGACCGCCATGCCTACGTAGTCGCGGTCGGCGGGGGTGCGCTTCTCGATCTCGTCGGGTACGTCGCGGCAACCACGCATCGCGGCATCCGCCATATTCGCATTCCGACGACGGTGCTGGCGCAGAATGATTCCGGCGTTGGTGTGAAGAACGGCGTCAACGCGTTCGGCTTCAAGAATATGCTGGGCACGTTCGTGCCGCCGGTTGCCGTGATCAACGATTCCGCATTCATCGACGTGCTGCCGGGCCGCGATAAGCGCGCCGGCATGGCCGAGGCCGTCAAGGTAGCGCTGATCCGGGACGGGGCGTTTTTCGACTGGCTCGAGGCGAAAGCAGAGGCGCTTGCGCTTTTCGCATCCGAGCCACTTGAGCGGCTCATCCGCCATTGCGCGCTGCTGCACATGCGCCAGATTTCCACCGGTGGCGATCCGTTCGAGCGCGGCAGCGGGCGCCCGCTGGACTTCGGGCATTGGTCTGCACACAAGCTGGAAGCGCTTTCGAACTACGAGCTGCGGCACGGCGAGGCGGTCGCCATCGGCGTTGCCATCGATACGCGTTATTCGGTATTGGCGGGGCTGATGCCGCCGGGCGGAGATGTGCGCGTGCGTGCGCTGCTGGAGAGGCTCGGGTTCAATCTCTGGCATCCGGCGTGCGATGCGCGGCGGGAGAGCGACGGCCAGCGTCTGGTGCTCGCCGGACTTGAGGAGTTCCGCGAGCATCTCGGCGGTGAGTTGACCATCACGCTATTGAAGAGCCTCGGTACAAGCGTCGACGTGCATACTATGGATCATGCGCTGCTCGACGAGGCGATCGAGTGGCTGCGTCCGCAGGACGGAATCTGATGAGGCTCGCCCTGCCGGGATCGCCGCACCTCACTTACTGCACCAACATACATGCAGGGGAGAGCTGGGGAGAGATTTTCACAGCTCTGCGAAAGCATCTGCCTGGGATCAAGAAGAGGGTGAGTGCCGATGCGCCGATGGGAGTCGGGCTGCGCCTTTCGGCGGCAGCTGCCGATGAGTTCGGCACTTCGCGCGCGCTGCAGGAGTTGCAGGCATTTCTCCGCGACACTGATCTCTACGTCTTTACGGTCAACGCGTTCCCCTATGGCGCGTTTCACGCCACGCGCGTGAAGGAGCAGGTCTACGAGCCCGACTGGCGGACCGAGAATCGCTTGCAGTTCACGAACCGCGTCGCCGACATCCTGGCAGAGCTCCTGCCCGGCGACATGGAGGGTAGCATCAGCACCGTCCCCGGCGCCTTCAAGGACGCGATCAAGGGCGAAGCCCACGTCGATGCCATGGTGGAGACGTTGATCCGCCATGCGGCGCACCTGCACGCACTTTCGCGCGATAAGGGTAAATCCGTCGTTCTTGCGCTGGAGCCCGAGCCCTGCTGCTTCATCGAGACGATCGACGAGGCGATCTCGTTCTTTAACGGACGGCTGTTCGCGCGGCCTTCCCTTGATGACTTTGCGCGTCTTGCCGATGTTCCCCTGGAGCAGGCCGAAGCGGTGATGCGGCGCCATCTCGGCGTCTGCCTCGATGTGTGCCATGTAGCAGTGGAATTCGAGAATCCGACGGAATGCGTCTCGCGTCTCGAGACGGCGGGCATTCGCGTTGCGAAGATTCAGCTCAGCTCGGCACTGCGCGTGCCGACGGTCGATGCTCGGGCGATCGAGCTGCTGCACTCCTTCGACGACGGTATCTACCTGCATCAGACCGTTGCCGATGGAGACGGCGCGCTGACCCGCTATACTGATCTCCCCGATGCGATCGCGGCGCATCATAGCGGTGAGGCATCCGGCGAGTGGCGCGTCCATTGCCATGTGCCGCTGTTTCGCGCCGACTACGGCGTGTTGCAGTCGACGCAGCGGCAGCTCGTCGAATTGCTTGATGCCTGCCGCGTGCGGGCGATGGCCCCACATCTCGAAGTCGAGACCTATACCTGGGACGTCCTGCCCGCTGATATAAGAGATGGCGACATAGGTGATGACATTGTGCGGGAGCTGACATGGGTTCGCTCGCAACTCGGCGCGTGAGCGGCTGGCGCACGGCGCTTCGGCTTGGCCGTGTTTCCAACCTGCCCACGGTGTGGAGCAACGTTATCGCCGCCAGCGCACTGGCGGGCGGAGGATCGGGTGCTTCCATCATCACAACGGCGGCAGCGATTTCGTTGATGTATGTCGCCGGGATGTTCCTCAACGATGCGTTCGACCGCGAGATTGATGCGCAAGAAAGGCCCGAGCGGCCGATCCCAGCGGGGGAGGTGACGGCGGATGTCGTTTTCGTCGTAGGCGCGTCATTGCTCGTCGTTGGCATTGTCGGACTTGCAGTGCTGAGCCAGGAAGCGGGCCTTGCGGGCCTTGCGCTCAGCGCCGCCATCCTCGTTTACAATTGGAATCACAAAGCGAACCCCGTCGCGCCGTTCGTGATGGGATTGTGCCGCGCGCTCGTCTATGTCGCCGCGGCGCTCGCCGTTGGCCGGGCGCTTTCGGCGGAGGTCGTGCTTCCTGCACTGGCGCTCCTAGGCTACGTCGCGGCGCTCACGTTCGCTGCACGGCTCGAGAATGTCGATCGCGTTGCGAGCTTGTGGCCGCTGCCGCTGCTTGCGACACCGGCCGTCGTAGCTCTCGCGCATGGCGCCGTCTCGGTGCTGGCCTTCATCGTCCTCGCCATGCTCGCTGCGTGCGCGGTGCGCGTGCAAACGCTGCTGCGCCGGCGCGGCGCCGGCGATGTCTCGGGTGCGGTGGCTCTGTTGATCGCAGCCATCTCCCTGAACGATGCTCTCTTTGCAACAACGACGGACATGCACTATGCACCCATTGTGTGCCTCGTATGTTTCGCCCTCACTCTCGTTCTGCAGCGCTATGTGCCGGCAACCTGACGGCATGCATAGCAGTGAAGCAACGGGCTCTGGCGACTGCTTTCGTCTGCGGTTGGAGCTGCTGCACGGCTGGCTTGCACGGCGTCTTGGCGATGAGGCGCTTGCATGGCTCGACGGGCAGGCGCGCATGATCGCGGAAGAACCGGACATGCGCGGTTTAACGACGGCCATCGGACTTGCACCCCGGCGCTTGGGGAAGGCACCGCTGGCATTAGACAGCAAAGAGAATGCAGAAGCTGAGCGTGTGCGCCCTGGCCTCGATGCCCGGTGTTGGACGCTCGATCAGACGGCGCGGATTTACCTGATGCTCGTGAGCGGGACTGCTGACAGCGGTGGCTTCCCGGCACGGCTCGATCGGATCTTCCGCTCCGGTGAAATCGGCGAGCAGATTGCACTGCTGCGGGGCTTGCCGCTCTATCCGCGCCCCACGGATATCGTACCGACTGCCGGCGAAGGCATCCGTTCGGCCATGCAGCCGATTTTCGAAGCGGTTGTGCACGACAGCCCCTATCCCGCCGAACAGTTCAGCGAGGCGACGTGGAACCAGATGGTGGTGAAGACGCTGTTCATCGGCAGTACGCTGGCGCCGATCGAGGGGCTGGATGAGCGCCGCAATGCCGATCTTGCGCGTATGCTGGTCGACTATGCCCATGAGCGCTGGGCCGCGGGGCGTACGGTGAGCCCGGAACTGTGGCGCTGCGTCGGCCCCTTCGCCGAAATCTATCTCGACGAGTTGATCAAAGTGTTCGAATCGCCTGTCGAGGCGGAGCGGCGCGCGGGCGCGCTCGCCCTTTCAGAGTGTCCGACCCCCGAGGCTCTGGTCATCCTCGAATCGGCACCCCAACTTTGGCGTGAGATCCGAAACGGTACGCTGAGCTGGAACACTCTCGCCTGGCAGACTTGAAGTAGATGGAGCATCCGATGGCCTACATCGACCCGCACGCCCACATGATTTCGCGCACCACAGACGACTACGAGGCGATGGCGGCCGCCGGTATCGTGGCCGTCATCGAGCCCGCATTCTGGATCGGCCAGGCGCGTACGAACGTGGGGAGCTATCGCGATTATCTTTCGCATATTCTGGGTTTCGAGCGTTTCCGCGCCAGCCAGTTCGGCATCCAGCATTACTGCTGCATCGGGCTCAACTCGAAGGAGGCCAATAACGAGTCGCTGGCGGAAGACGTGATGGAGATCCTTCCCGAGTTTGCGACGAAGGAGGGCGTCGTTGCTATCGGCGAGATCGGCTTCGACGAGCAGACGGCTCTGGAGGAGAAGTATTTCAGACTGCAGCTCGATCTGGCGCGGGATCTCGACTTGCCGGTGATGATCCACACGCCCCATCGCGACAAGCGGCGGGGTGCCTCGCGCTCGATGGATATCATCGTCGAGCACAAGCTGGCGCCCAATCGTGTCGTGATCGACCACGTCAACGAGGAAACGGTGCGCGAGGTGACGGAGCGCGGTTTCTGGGCCGGCTTCTCCATCTATCCCCATTCGAAAATGACGGCGCCGCGTATGCTGGAGATCGTGCGCCAGTATGGTGCCGGGCAGCTCATCGTCGATTCTGCTTGCGACTGGGGGATTTCCGATCCGCTATCGGTGCCAAAAACGGCGGAGCTGCTAGCAGAGCAGGGGGTCTCGGCGGAGGACGTGCGGAAGGTCACCTATGCCAATGCGCTCGCTGCCTATGGTCAGAGCGGGCAGATGCGCGAAGAAGATTGGGCGAAGGCGGCGGTCGATCAGAACGCGCGCTATGACGGCAATACGATCCTGCGGGGCGGGCAAACGCCACGTGTGGAAGCAAGCTGACTGCTGAGTCGCGTTAAAGCGCCGGTACGGTGTGCCAGCGTACCGGTAGCTGCACGGAGCTGAGTTTGTAGTTTGTGCCGTGAGTTCGCGCCAAAGCGACAGGCCGATCCGCGAGCGGCCTGCGTCTATGCGCACTAAGCGTCGTGCTTAGCGTTCGGTGGCTGCTGCAGCGAGCCAAATACCGTTCCGCTCCAGCGCTCCACCTTCTCGGGCAGGAACATGAAGCTGTGCAGCTTATAGACTATGCCGTCCTGGATGACAGTGTGCTCGCCCGTGTAGACGGCATCAGCGGGTAGATAGTAAGCGCACGAGAATTTGCCGATGCTCTTGTTCACGGCATTCGCGGCGATTTCCTCATTCTCGCCTGCGGCCTGCGCACGGAGGAAATCGAGCGAGTCCTGCTTGGCGTTGCAGAAGAAGCCTCGCACGCGCTCCGGGTAAGGCTGGTCGTCGGCTTGGGTTTTCAAGGCGCTGGCGAGGAATCCCGTGCCGGCGAGGGCGAGCACCAATCCCAGGCCGTGCAATTTCAGCCGGCGGGATAGGATACCAGCGCGGGCGCAACCGGCAGAAGCAAGGTGGTTCGGCACCGTCACCTCCATAGTCTAGCGGACACTATTGCCAAACGATCCTGTCATTGGCGGGAAAATGTAGACACAGTTTTCCGGTTGCGACCACAGATTTTGCCAATGCTGGCAATTTAGCGCGGATGCTGTGTATCTCTGCAGCGTTCGCGGCCCGAAGAGCCCGGGATTGGTTGTGGCGTGCGCTCGCTGCGGCGCGCGGGTCGGGATAATTGAGAGGCCGATCCGGGATAAAAATGGCCGCTTGCCGGGAGCAAGATCACGCCCGTTTGGTCGTTTGGCTGAGACCCTTTTGCGCGGTGTTTTGGCTAGGTTCGCAGCTTCAGGGGAGGAGATGCGAATGCGCGTGACGACAAGGATTTGCGTGGCTGCGGTTGCACTTGCGATGCCGCTTGCCGGTTTGGCGCTGTCTGCGGGCACCGAGATACCGAGGCGTAAGCCGGGCCACTGGCGGATCACGACCGTCGCCGCGAGCCTCGGCAAAACGACGATCGACACCTGCGTTGGTCCTGACGACAACATCGCGGTTCCAGAGGACAGCGGCGATTGTGGCGAGCCGGATGTTACCGCTGCGGGTAGCGAGGTCATCGTCACGGTGGTGTGCCAAAAGTCTCACGGCAAGCAGACGATGAGCACGGCCTTCAACGGCGATTTCAGCAAGCGCTACCACGGCATTATGCGGATGACATTCGACCCGCCCGAGGGCTATCCCTCGCTGGGCGTGACGCTCGATGGAGAATATATCGGTCCAGATTGCCCGCCGGAGGCGAAGAAGTGATCTAAATACCTTCGGCAACGGAGGCAGGGCTCCCTTGCTCCGCAGAATTGGAGCAGGGGACTGCCCACGGACACAGGCTGCGAAGAGCTGCGCGCCTCAGCGTTTTTACAAAGTGGATTTACCCGGCATGTTGGGCAGATGCTGAATGGCGATGCGCATCAGCTCCGGCAACGTGCGCACGCCGAGCTTCGCCTTCAGCTGGGCGCACGTGTTAACGACCGTCTTGTAGCTGACGTGCAGCTCCTCTGCGATGGAGATGTAGGGCTTGCCCTCGGCGATCAGCGACAGCGTCTGCAGTTCGCGCAATGTCATGCGGCTAAGCGGATTGCGGTCTCCGCGCGCTTCCATGAAGGCAATTTGCGAAGCAAGGTCGTGGCTGAGATAGGGCTGGCCATCGCGCACGCGGCGAAACGCTTTCGAAAATTCGTCGGGTGAGGTGTCCTTCAACACATATCCGTTCGCGCCGACTTCCAGCGCACGGCTGACGATCATGCGATCGGAATGCATGCTGAGCACGAGAATCGGCGTGCGCTCGTCGTGCACGCGCAGGCGGCGGATGAACGAAAGGCCGCCGAGCGCACCCGACTGCATCGACAGATCCACGATGATCACGTCGGGCTGCTTTTGCCTATAAAGACGGAAACCTTCGGAAAGGGTGGCCGCGACGTAGATCTCGTCCACCCCTGCGTCCTCGAGCAGCCGGCGGCAACCCTGAATGACAATCGGGTGATCGTCTATGACGAGAACCTTCATTTAATGCGGTCTTCCATGGGTGAAACAATATAACAGTTATCCCTATTGTGTGCCGGTGGAGGAGCGCAAGGGAACCGTTGGCAACACTTCCGGTGGCAGGCAGCAATTTCATGTGCGAGGCACTCGAGCGGTGCCGCAGTTGGGAATAGCGTATCTCGAGAGTGCTCGGCGGGATTCAAAGCTCAGGGGATCTGCCTTTTGAGCGCTTCGATCGCCTGTTCGCGGCTCATCCCCTCCATTCGTAGATTGTAGTACTGCTGCGTGAGCGATGCGAAGCTCTCCAGATAGCGCTTGTTTCCCGGCACTTCGCTCAGCGTGGCGATGATCGCGGGTGCACGCTCGTCGATTTCCTTTTCCTTGAGCATTTCCTCCAGTTGCACAGCGCGATTGGCAATCATGCGTGGATGATCGCGGAAGCGCAGCGCGGCCATTTCAAGTGTGCGTCGCATCGCGTCGACGTCAGGGTCGTAGAGATCGAGGTCCCGTCCCAGCTTCCGGCTTGCGAGCCACTGTTCCGGCGTGAGCGGATCGGTTTGCCTCAACCAATCGAGCCGATGCGATGCTTGCGGCATGCTCGCCACGGGGGAGTGTGGTGTTGCCACTTCCTGCACGGGATCCTCGCCGCAGGCTGAAAGCATGGTGGCGAGCGTGAGCAGAATTGTGCAGGCGCAGCACAGTGGCAAGCGCAACGCCACATTAACGTGCTTGGGGGAGCCCTTATCGAGGGTGTGCATTTGGAAGTCGGCGCGTCCCTTTTTCCCGTTCTGCCGGACCTGCAGACGTTGATCAGTTCCGGTTGCGTATCTTAGCGCGGCTTCGCATCGCAACGCGATGCAACGACTTGCACAACCGTTGCCACCTGTGCCGTCCGACTCTTGGAAGTTGACCTAAAGACGCGACAACATGTGCGTTCTAGCTTCGCTCACGGCTGAGACGGGATTCCGCATGGACGCCTTATCAGCCCGTGCAACTTCGGGCGGATCGCCCGACCGATGGGTGCACCTCTAAGAAGGCGGAGATGCTCGGTTCAGCTGCATTTTTGTACGGCGAACGGGCTTCGGCATCCAAAAGGAGCCGCCTTTTCCTGGGAGCGAAAACGCGAGGGTTTGTTGATGAAAGCACACCTCAAGTCAGGCTTGCTAGCGTCCGCATCAATTGCGGCGTTGGTAGGCTTTGTCGCTAGCGCTAGCGCTAACGACAAGCTCATCGAGCTGTCGAAGAGTGACGAAAATTGGGTCATGACCGGTAAGAATTATGACTCGAACAACTACAGCCCGCTGAAGCAGATCAATAAAAGCAACGTCAAAAATCTGCGGGTAGCCTGGTCATTCTCGACCGGTCTTCTGCATGGTCATGAAGGTACGCCGCGTGTCGTCAACGGCGTGATGTATATTAACTCGTCCTTCCCTAACAACGTCTACGCCCTGGACCTCGAGAACCCGGGCAAGATCAAGTGGCAGCACAAGCCGAAGCAGGATCCTGCCGCGCGCTCCGTCGCTTGCTGCGACCTCGTCAACCGCGGTCTGGCCTACTGGCCGGGTGATGGTAAGACACCTGCTCTTATCATCAACAACCAACTCGACGGCCACGTTGTGGCACTGAACGCCGAGACGGGTGAGGAGTACTGGAAGGTCGAGAATTCCGACATCAAGGTCGGCTCGACGCTCACGATTGCTCCTTACGTTGTGAAGGATCTCGTCGTCATCGGCTCGTCGGGTGCTGAGCTTGGCGTTCGCGGTTACACGACCGCTTACGACGTCAAGACCGGCGCCTTGAAGTGGCGCAAGTTCGCCACCGGTCCGGACGAGGAAGTCGGCGTCGGTGACAAGTTCAACGAGGCCAACCCGCACTACGGCCAGAAGGGTCTTGGCACGGCAACCTGGGAGGGCGACGCCTGGAAGATCGGTGGCGGCACCAACTGGGGTTGGTACGCGTACGATCCGGAAGAGAACCTGATCTATTACGGATCGGGCAATCCCTCTCCCTGGAACGAGACGATGCGTCCTGGCGACAACAAGTGGACCATGACAATCATGGGCCGCGACGCAGACACGGGTGAGCTTCGCTTCGGCTACCAGAAGACGCCCCACGACGAGTGGGACTACGCCGGCGTGAACGTGATCATGCTGTCCACGCAGAAGGACAAGGCTGGCAAGATGCGCAAGCTTCTTACCCATCCTGACCGCAACGGCATCGTCTACACGCTCGATCGCACGAACGGCGATCTGATCTCCGCCGACAAGATCGACGACACCGTCAACGTTTGGACTCACGTCGACCTGAAGACGGGTATCCCGGTCCGCAACCCGGAATACGGCACGCGGATGGATCACAAGGCGACCAACGTGTGTCCGTCGGCCATGGGTTACCATGACCAGGCTCACGACTCCTATGACCCGAACCGCCAGCTCTTCTACATGGCGATCAACCACATCTGCATGGACTGGGAACCGTTCATGCTGCCGTATCGTGCCGGCCAGTTCTTCGTCGGTGCAACGCTGTGGATGTACCCGGGTCCGAAGGGCGACCGTCAGAACTACCTCGGTCTGGGTCAGGTCAAGGCCTACAACGCCATCACCGGCAAATATAAGTGGGAGGTGATGGAGCGCTTCGCAGCTTGGGGTGGCACGATGGCCACCGGTGGCGACCTGGTGTTCTACGGAACGCTCGATGGCTACCTGAAGGCCCGCGACAGCGACACCGGTGAGCTTCTCTGGAAGTTCAAGATGCCGTCGGGCGCCATCGGCTACCCGATGACCTACACCCACAAGGGCACCCAGTACGTCGCCATCTACTATGGCGTGGGTGGCTGGCCGGGCGTTGGTCTGGTGTTCGACTTGAACGATCCGACTGCCGGTCTCGGTGCCGTCGGCGCGTTCAAGAATCTCGCCAACTGGACGCAGATGGGTGGTGGTCTCCTGGTGTTCTCGCTGGATGGCAAGAGCCCCTACACCGAGGATGTGATGCTCGACGAGTATCCGCCTCAGCTGCCGAAGCTCTGATAGGAGCTGGACGTTCCCGCCGGGTTGCGAAAGCGCTCGGCGGGAGCGCCCGCCTCACAGCGCCGATCCGTCCACTCCTCCAACGGTAAGGATGCTGTCTCCGAAGCGCCGTCCATATGGGCGGCGAGGCTGGGCACCACAACAACAAGTCTATAGCTCGGCGCCGGAGCAGGTCTGCTTCAGGAAAGCATAGCGTCAATATGAGCAAGAAAATCAGATCAAATCACTCGGTCGGCGCGTTGTTGTCGACTGCGGTGATGCTAGGAACCCTCGCCGCCCCGGTTTGGGCTGAAGACAGCAAGGCAGCAACGCCTGCAGATACGTCGGTTCTGCGGATTTGCGCCTCTGAGGTCGAAATGCCCTACTCGGGCAAGGACGGCACGGGTTTCGAAAACAAGCTAGGCAAGGTTCTCGCCGACGCGATGGGCCGCAAGCCCAAGTTCGTGTGGACCGACAAGCCGGCGATCTACCTCGTCCGCGACCAGCTCGACAAGAATACGTGCGACGTCGTGATGGGGCTCGACACGGGTGATGAACGTGTTCTCACTTCGAAGCCCTACTATCGCGCACCCTACGTGTTCGTGCTGCGCTCCGATTCTCCGCTGGATATCACGAGCTGGGACAGCCCCGACGTGCTCAAGGCGCAGCGGATCGGTCTCGCTGCCGATAGCCCGGCGCAGGTGATGCTCGAGAAGCTTGGCCTCTTCAATGCGAACTTCAATTACATGAAGTCGCTCACGGGCTTCAAGAGCAAGCGCAACCAGTACGTCCGGGTTCAGCCTGAACGCTATGTCGACGATGTGGCGTCCGGAAAGGCGGACTTTGCGGTCGTGTTTGCGCCAGAAGTCGCGCGGTACGCCAAGCAGCGCGGCGACAAGATCAAGCTGGTGGTTATTCCCGACAGCGCCTCGCGCGCTGACGGTCAACATCTGCCCTTCCACTTCGATCAGTCGATCGGCGTGCGCAAGAACGACAAGCAACTGCTTGCCGAGGTCAATGCAGCGCTTGAGAAGGCGCAGCCAGAAATCGAGAGCATCCTGAAGGAAGAAGGCATTCCCCTGGACCAGCTCGCGAAGACTCCAGAGGGACGTCAAGGATGAACAAACTGACGAAGATTATGCTCGCGGGAATGTCGTGTGCAGTTCTCCCGCTTGCAGCAATGGCGCTCGAGCCTTTCCGCAATACGATCACGGGAGACCCGCTCGATCTGAGCATTGCACCGAAGGATGATCCAGAGCCCGAGGCGGTCAAGAAATTCCTTGAGACGGGAGTCAATCCGTACAACGAAATGAAGGAGTGTTTGCCTCGCGGTGAATTCCTCTTTCTCTCCTCGTGTTCGGGTTGCCACGGACATCTCGCTGAAGGCAAGGTCGGACCGGGTCTCAACGACAGCTATTGGACCTATCCCAAGAACAAGACCGACAAGGGTCTCTTTGAGACGATTTACGGCGGTGCGCAGGGCATGATGGGTCCGCACAGCGATAAATCGATCAACGAGATTCTACAGATCATGGCCTGGATCCGCCATCTCTACACCGGCGAGCCCAAGACCGCGCGCTGGCTGACTGCTGAACAGAGGGAAGCGTTCAAGCCCTACGTCGAACCAAAGGACGGCGGAGAGCACGGTACCGCGGAGTTGGCAAACGCTGCACCTGTCGATCAGTGCGGACCGATGCGCCACTAAGAATGTTCGCTTCCGGTGGGCGCGAGCAAGAAGGCGGCCAAACCGCCGAATTAAGACGTGAAGGAAAGCCAGGAGGAAATTGTCATGACGAAGACTCTGTTCATCGCTACGGCCGTTGCAGCGCTCGTCGCTGCCTCGTCGGCCTTCGCTTACGACGGCACCAAGTGCAAGGCCCCCGGCAACTGCTGGGAGCCGAAGCCCGGTTTCCCGGAGAAGGTCGCCGGCTCGAAGTACGATCCGAAGCACGACCCGGCCGAGCTTGCCAAGCAGGGCAACTCGCTCAAAGAGATGGACGCGCGTAACGCCAAGCGCACGGCTCACTTCGAGAAGACCGGCGAGTGGATCTACGACGTGGACGAGATCCCGAACTAAGCGCGGGGTAATTCCTCGGAGCAGTGCCACGCTCAAGCTGCTTCCTCCCGAGGAAAGGGGGTGCGGTTCGCCGCACCCCTACGCCGCTTTAACGTCTCTTCAGAATCCACCGCGCGCTTTTTTCGGCAGGCCGCGGAGCGCAGGAGTGTCGCCTTGTCCCGCGAAGGTTTGCAGGCGGTGAGGGCTTCGCACGGGATCGATCTTTCAGGCTGGCGTCAGCGAGCAGTCGATTTCGAGACGGAACTCGCCAAGGTTGTCGTCGGCCAGCGACGTATCATTCATCTTTTGACCATCGCGATCTTCGCGCGCGGCCATGTGCTGCTGGAGGGCGATGTCGGTGTCGGTAAAACGACGCTGCTGCGTGCGGCGGCGCGGGGGCTCGGCGGCGCATATGAACGCGTCGAGGGCACGATCGACTTGATGCCCGCCGACATGGTCTATCACACCTATATCGGCGAGGATGGGCGCCCGCGGGTGGAGCCCGGGCCGGTGATCCGCTATGGCAGCGAGCTGACGGTATTTTTCTTCAACGAGATCAATCGTGCGCGCCCCCAGGTGCACTCGCTGCTTCTGCGTCTGATGGCGGAACGCTCGATCAGCGCGTTCAACCGCGAATACCATTTTCCCTATCTCCTCGTGTTTGCCGACCGTAACCGGATCGAGCGCGAGGAAACCTTCGAGTTGCCGGCCGCAGCGCGCGATCGCTTCCTCATGGAGATCAACATCTCGACGCCGGATGATCCGGAAATCCGCCGGTTGCTGACGTTCGATCCGCGCTTCCATGACGGCGACAAGTTGATAGGGGAGGTGCCTGAATCAATCCTGGATCACCGCGCGTTACCCGACGTTGGTGCAGCGATTCAAACGGAAATCAAATCGAGCCCGGATCTGCAGCGCTATACGCTCGATCTATGGCAGGCCGTTCGCGATCCAGCGGGCGCGGGTATCGACATACCCGATGTCGATATGGAGCGCTTGATTGCCGGCGGCGCTAGCCCGCGCGGCATGAGCTATCTGTTGCGGGCGGCGCGCGTTGCTGCGTTCCTCGACAATCGCGATATGGTCGTTCCCGAAGACCTGCGTTCGGTGTTCTTCGAGACCATGGCGCACCGCATATTCTTCGATCCCATTTACGAGCTGCGGCGCGAGCCGATTGTGCGCGAACTGGTTCGGCAGTTGTTCGAGCGGGTACCGGCGCCATGACCGAGCAGCGCCTGCCCGGTGACAGTGGTCCGCCAGCCGACATTCCCTATCGTCTCCCCTGGCGGAGCTCGGATGTCCGTGCGGGTGCCCATCGCGGCAAGCGTGAGGGCGCGGGAGGCTTTTTCCGTGATGTCGCCCCGCTTCTGCGCAGTCCCGATCCGAGGCGGCTCGATCTGCGCGTGAGCGCGCGCGATCCCTTCGAAGGGCTCCACGTGCGGCGCTTCGAGCAGAAGGCTTCCGTGATAGTCTACGCGCTTGTCGATGTGTCGGCCTCGATGGGATTTCGCGGCGCGTCCGACAAGATGCGCATTGCAGCCGACCTCTGTGCAGCGCTAGCCGCCGCAACGCGCCGCGCCGGCGATGCGTTCGGCCTCATTGGTTGCGATGCCGCCGTGCAGCCGGAGCTCACATTTCTTGCGACTCGGGCCCGGGGTGCAGAAATGGAGATGCTGCGGCGGCTACGCAGCTTCACACCGAGCGGTGTGGGAACACGCGGCCTGGTCGATGCCGCGGCGCTCGTCGGCGGTGGCCGAAAGGTCGTATTCGTAATCTCCGATTTCTACATGCCGCGCCAAGAGATCGAGCACGTGTTCGGCGCATTGGCACGGCATGACATCGTGCCCATCGTTTTGTCGGACACCCTAGAGCTCGAAAAGCTACCTCGGTGGGGAATCATGTCTCTCACCGATCTAGAGTTCGGCCGGCGGCGCCTTGTCGTCATGCGCCCGCGCTTGCGGGAGGCATGGCAAAGGAGGAGCAGGCGCCGCCGTGCCGATCTAATTTCGATCGCGGGACGTTTCGGCCGCGCACCATTCGAAGTTCGTGACCAGATCGACTGGGACAGACTTGGTGCGTATTTGGGGGGTGGCGCGGCATGAAGCGGGCGCTGCTGCTTAGTGTGCTTGTCGGCGTCGTTGCATCAAATACTGCTTGGGCGCGTGCGACGTCGCTCGCGATCAAGGAGCCACGCGCGTTCGGCTATTTCATTGGTGATACGCTGACGCGCGAAGTAATCCTGAATGTGGGCGAGGGCCAGTCGCTCGATGCGGCATCGGTGCCGCTGCAAGGGCCGGTGAACTATTGGCTGGAGCTCAGCGACGTCAAGCTGAAGACGGACGTTCGCGGCGACGGGACGACCTATCGCCTTTCGCTCAAGTATCAGACTTTCTATGCGCCGCTCGACCCCCGGCGCCTCGTCATTCCGGCACTGACGCTGAAGGTGATGGGTGGGAAGGATACGGGCGAGGTCCGCGTTCCCGAGTTCGGTTTTCTCACATCGCCGGTACGCTTGCTGTTCGCGCAAAGCAGCCAAAGCAGCGGCAGTGCCGTTGAGCTGCAGCCCGATGCGCCGGTGCACCGCGTGACGACCGGGCACGAACGTACGGGTATGCTGGTCTCTGGCCTCATCGCACTGGCCTCGCTGATCGGCCTTGCCTGGCACCAGGCGTGGTGGCCTTTCCGTCGACGCCCTTCGCGTCCATTCACCGATGCGGCGCGTTATCTCAAGGCGAACGCATCGCGTTTGGAGGATGCAGGCGGTTATCGTATCGCGCTACTCAAGCTGCACCGCGCCTTCGATATCAGTGCGGGCAAACGCTTGCTGTCGGACGATGTAGGGGCGTTTCTTTCCGCGCGGCCGGAGTTCGCACCCTATGCTGATCAGGTGGAGCATCTGTTCTCGTCTTCACGCCAAGCGTTCTTCGCCAACGACGACCAGCGTGCGCAGGCGGAGATGCCGTTAAAGGCGCTCGCTGATCTCAGCGCGCGTCTCGGAGCGGCGGAGCGGAGCGCGACATGAATATCGGCGTCTCCTATCCCTGGGTTCTGGGTCTCCTCCCGTTAGCCATCTTGGCCTTGGTATTCGCCGTGCAGCGCCGTCAAGGATATCCGTCACTGGCCGCCGTGGAGGCTGATCCGCTTTCTCGCGCCCTCGACATCGGGCTTCACATCATCGGGGCCATGGCCATCATCGCGCTTCTGGCGGGGCTTGCCGGTATCCACATCAATGGGCAGACCGTAGAGCGTGTGGGCGAGGGCTCCCACATCGTGTTGCTCCTCGATCGCTCAAGCAGCATGGACGAGACGTTCGCGGGAAAGACGCCGGCCGCGGATGAAGCATCAAAGTCCGCTGCGGCGCGGGAGCTGCTGCGCGATTTCATCACGCGCCGACCTCACGATCGTTTCGGTGTCGCCGCCTTCTCCACCATGCCGATGCACGTGCTGCCGATCACCAGCAAAAAGGATGCCGTGCTTGCGGCTGTCGACGCGATAGCGCGTCCCGGGCTTGCCTTTACCAACGTTGGCCTCGGGCTTGCGATGGCGCTCTCGATGCACGACGCTGATCCGACGGCCGCGTCCCGCGCCATCCTGCTCGTTTCCGATGGTGCGGCGGTGATCGACCGGCGGGTGCAGGAGCTGCTGCGCGCGCAGGTCGCCAAGCGTCCCGTCAACCTCTATTGGCTCTATCTGCGCACGGCCGGCGCGCCGGGGATTTTCGATCCTCCGGGCGAGGGCGTCCCAGATACGCCGCAAGCATTGCCCGAGCGTCATCTCAATCTTTTTTTCCACACGCTGAAGGTGCCGTACAAGGCGTTCGAAGCGGAGAACCCGAAGGCGGTGGCAGAAGCCATCACCGAGATCGATAAGCTGGAGCGCAATCCTATCCGCTATCAGGAGCGCATTCCGGAGCAGAACCTTTCGCACGTCGCCTATGCCGTTGCGGCCGCCGGACTGCTTATGCTCCTGCTGGCAAAGCTCGCCGAGGTGCGGCTCGATTCCGGTAGCGGCGCGGCGCGCGGGGCGAAGGTTGCGCTTCGGCGTCCGGTCAAAGCGGCAACGCGTCCAATTCGGGAGGCGGCATGAGCACGGACCGGTGGCTTCGCGGAGTTCTCGTTGCGATTGGCGGCGCCAAGGGGATGCTGCTGACGGCGGCGTTCGTGTTGAGCACGTTCTGCTTCGCCGTTTCGAGCTGGCTCTATGTCGACAAACGCCAGACCAACACCGCCATCGAGAAACTGCGCGCGGGCTCGAATGTCGAGGTGGATGCTGCCCGTGCGTCGGCGCCGCTGCTGGAGGCACGGTCGGCCTTCCTGCTGCGGCGTGGCCGCTTCGAGGAGGCGCAGCCCTACCTGGATCAGGCGGAGTTGCGGGCGGCGCCGGCGATCTACGCCCGCATGCTTTACAACATGGCCAATGCGCGGATGCGCGCCGCGGTACGCTCGATCGAGAAGGGTGACTTCGATAAGGCGATCCCGCTCGTGACGCTTGCGAAGTCGGAATACCGCAGTGCGTTGCGGATCGATCCGAAGGACTGGAACTCCAAATACAACCTCGACGTAGCGATGCGTCTCGTCCGCGACCTGCCACAGGCCGTTGGCGAAGAAGAAGAGAAACCGCTGGAGACGCCGGAGAAACTCTGGACCGATCTTCCCGGTGTCCCGAAGGGGTTGCCATGAGCTGGTCAACCTTGCGCGATCCGAGGACGTGGCTTGCAGCGGGCGCGCTGGCGTTTACGCTGCTGGCGCTCGCGGTTCCCCGGATCAATCTGCAGCGCGAGGCTTTCGACGTTCTTGCCGTCGTGGATATCACGACAAGTATGAATACCCGCGATGTCACCAGTAACGGCCAGCCGACAAGCCGCCTCGAAGCCGCCAAGACATCGCTGCGCTCCACGCTCGCGAAACTGCCGTGCGGCTCGCGTTTCGGTTTCGGTTTCTTCACCGAGCGGCGCTCCTTCCTGCTCTTCGATCCGGTGGAGGTTTGCGAAAACTTCTCGGCGATCGACGAAGCCATTGGTGAGCTCGACTGGCGCATGGCGTGGGAGGGCGACAGCTACATCTCGAAGGGGCTTTTCAGCGCCCTGGCTCTCGCTCACAGCCTCAAGTCCGATCTCATCTTCATCACCGACGGTCATGAGCTTCCGCCGCTGCCCTATAGCGGGCTCTCACCATATGAGGGCAAGCCCGGCGATGTCGGCGGTCTCGTCGTCGGAATCGGCGCGCGCACCTTCTCGCCGTTGCTGAAATATGACGAGGAAGGCCGCGAGATCGGCACCTACAAGCAACAGGAGGTGCCGCAGGAAAACCGCACCGGGCCGCCGCCGCCGGACGCGGAGTCGCGCCCAGGATACCACCCGAAGTGGGCGCCGTTCGGCAATGCCGTCGTCAACAACAAGGAGCATCTTGCGATTGTGCGTGAGGCGTACCTGAAGCAGCTCGCCGGTGTGACGGGGCTCACGTACGCGTATCTGCCGGACGACCGCGATCTGCTCGCTCCATTCACCCCCGCAGCGCATCCACGTTCACTTGAACGGCCGGCCGATATCAGCGCCATCCCCGCGGGGCTGGCACTTGCAATGCTCACATTGCTTTTTTGCCTTGCGGCGTTCTCTGCGTTCAGGGCGCCAGAATATTCCGTTCACAAAGCCAAATGACCCAAAGGAGTCTAACTGTATGAGGCTGTCGCGCTTTCTTGTGCCCACCCTATTTGTCCTTCTGATTGGCGCGCCTGCATCGGCGCATGGGCCGACACCGCAGAAGGTCGAGGAAAGCATAGAGATCGCCGCGCCTCCCGACGCAGTGTGGAATATCGTAAGAGACTTCGGTGGCATCGCCAACTGGAATCCAGCTCTTACGAAGAGTGAAGGGAAGGGTGGCACCGCATCCGGTGCCAGCCGCGTGATCACGCTGAAGTCGGGCGGCGAACTGGAAGAGGGCCTCGACTATTACAGCGAGGAGGAGAAGACCTACCTCTATCGCCTCGCCAAGGAGAAGATCGATGTTCTGCCGGTGAGCTCCTACAGCGCCGAGATTTCCGTGAAGCCCGGGAAGGACGGCGGCAGCATCGCGAGCTGGAGTGGCCGGTTCTATCGCGCGGACACTGGCAACGAGCCGGCGCCCGACAAGAATGATGCCGCCGCCATAAAGGCGATGAAGAACTTCATCAACGAGGGGCTCAACGGCCTCAAGGCGAAGGCGGAGGCGAAGTGAGCATGCGGGCGCGTCGGCTGATCGTCTGGCTAGCGGCATTGCTTCCTGCGGTGCCGGCGCTAGCCGCCGGCAACGGCGCCTTGGTGTTCGTTGCCAATCAGGATGCGGCGACCGTCAGCGTCATCGACTCCGGTGCCGATGAGGTTGTTGCCAGCATTCCGGTTGCCTTCGCGCCCGCAGGCATCGCCGCCGACGCGAGCGGGAAAACGCTTTATGTTACGCATCCCGAGCGCGGTGAGATCACCGTTATCGATACCGATGACCGCAAAGTGGTGCGCACTCTCAAGATCGGGGGCACACCTTTTGGCATTGCCGTAAGCCATGACGGCACGACGTTCGTGAGCGACTGGAACCAGGACACCGTCACGGCCGCGGATCCGCAGTCAGGCAAGGTGCTGCGCCGTGCTGCCGTTGGCCGCGCTCCAGCCGGCGTCGTGACGAGCCCGGGTGGCTCCCTTGTTTTTGTCGCTAACCGCGAGAGTAATACCGTCAGCATTCTCAACGCCACGACGCTGAACGTGGTCGCGACAATACCCGTGGGCCGGGCCCCGTTTGCGCTCACGGTATCGCCGGATGGACGGCGGCTTTATGTGGCGAATGTGCAGAGTGCAAACATCTCGGTGATCAGCATCGAGACGCTGAAGCAGGTCGCGACCGTGCCGGCCGGTCCGATGCCCTACGGTCTTGCCACGACGCGCGATGGGTCGCGTCTGCTCGTCGCCAGCCAAGGCGCGGGCACGGTCAGCATATTGGATAGCGTCGATCTGCGGACCATCGCGACCGGCAAAGTCGGGCGCTTCCCCGAGGGCGTCGGCATCGGTCCTCGCGACGACAAGGCATATGTCGCCAACTGGTTCTCGGGCGATGTGTCGGTGCTCGATGTTTTCACCGGCAAGGAGATCAAACGTATCAGGACGGGGGGCGGCTCGCGGGCGCTTGTTGTCGTCGCTCGCGGGCATGGGAAGGAGGCCGCGGACTCCGATGCAGCCACCGAGGGGCTACAACCTTGAGCGCCGGCGGCGGAAAAAGGCACCGGCCACTACGGCGTACGGGGCTTGCCGCCGGATTGCTCGCGGTGTGCTGCGTCCCAATTCAAAGCAGCGCACAGCAAGCTTGCACCGAAGACACGATGATTGTCTTCGATGCATCGAAATCGATGGCTGCTTCTGCCGACGATAACACGGGCCTATCTCGCATCGATGCCGTACGCGGCGCTCTCGCGCGCGTTTTGCCGAAGGTTTCGAAGCGGCGGCGCATCGGCCTTATTACCTACGGGCCAGGATCGAGACCGGCCTGCTCGAACATATCGTTGGAACTGCGACCGACGCCCGATGCGGCCGCGAAGATCATGGCGCGAGTGGAGCGGCTGCGGCCCGACGGCCGCACGCCGCTGACGCGTGCGGTACGCCGTGCCGCGGAAGTGCTCCAGTTCCGGGAGCGGCCAACGAGTATCGTGCTTGTTACGGATGGGGAGGAAACCTGTAGCGAATCCCCCTGCGCGCTCGCCAAGACTCTGAAAAGGGAAGGTGCGGGTACGACCGTGCATGTCATCAGCTACAAGATTGCCAGTGCCATCGGCGAGGACGGCGTGTTCGTCTCCCGCTGCCTCGCCGACGAAACAGGTGGCGTCTATGCGGCCACCGACACGGCGGATGAGGTCGCGGAGGCACTCGAAACGGCGCTCGCCTGTCCGTTAGTAAGCGATGCGGCGACGGCGCCTGGGGACACGGAGCCTCGGTGATGCATGGCTGATAGTAAGGACACGCGCGCTTCGCGAAGCGCGGCAACACGGAGGCCGACTAAGCACTCGCGCACTAACCGCCGGGCGCTGAGCTTCCCATGAACTTGGTGCCGTTGGTATCGGAGGCGGAAACCTCGAGGGCGTTACCCGCGGTGGCATCGTAGTTGAAACGCACGTGAGGGTTCTCGGATATGGAAATACCGCCCTCCATGCGAAACATCATCTTGTCGCCGCGACGGACCTCGAGCTTGTCGACATAACGGGCCGGCGTGTAACCGCGCGTATCGAGGTCCATCTGTAACCCCGTGAAGTTCGGGTGGCTGATCATCACCGTGCCTTCGCGCCAGTCTGCGCCGAGCGCCGGCGTCGTCGTTGTTTTCACCTGCATCCGGCCGAGAGAAGCGAGTGCCGCCTCAGCGTCCTTGGACGCAGGTGCAGAGCAACCGCCGGCTCCACGCACGAACTTCGTTGCCATGTGCAAGGTGCCGTCATGTGTTTCCAGCACAGCGCGCACGTTGGAGAAGCTGTCGACGCGCACGCGGGTCATGATCTTGCGTTCGCCAATGTCCGAGGAAGCGGCATAGCCTTCGCCGAAACGGAACGTGGCAGCGATGGGTGCAGGATTGCGATCGATGATGAGCGTGAGGGTGCGTGCGGTGTTGGCCATGGCCGGTGGCAGGTGAATCGCGATCGGAACAAGCGCTGCATCCTCTGCCTGCTCGGGAACGTAGAGCGCCACGGCGCCGTCGTTCTCGGCGATGGAGCGCTGTTCGAAGACAGCAGCGCGGATATCGGGCCAGGGATTATCCTCTGGGCGCGCCGGCACCGATGCTATGGCGAGCAGCGCGAAGCCACCGAAGAGCAGGCGGTGCAGTTTTATAAGGTGCAAGGCGCGGCCTCCGACAATGGTCTCTTCGATGCACCGTTCTGCGCCGCCTGTCGCGGGAGTTTTTCCCGCTCCATCTTACAGTTTTGGCGGCTCGATCTTGAGACCGTCGCGTAGGGTGAACGTACCGTCGAAGAGACGCTTGCTAGGATCGGCTTCGGGCGTTGCGATGTTGCGCACCGGAATGCCGAGATCCTTATCGACGTAGATCGTCTGCACGTTGCCATCCCCGGGCGCTTGCGCGCCCTCCTTGGCGGCGCGCTTTGCGCGGTAGCCCTTATAGGTCTTGCCTTCGAACGCGACGTCGCCGAGGCAATCGTATTCCTGCGTGTCCTTGGGGGGCTGGGTGACCGTCTCTTTCATTTGCTTGGCGAGCGTCGCGGCGAAATTCGGTGGCACCTCGGCCCATCCGGCGTTCTCCTGGTTGGCCCAAGCCTTATCGCCGATCAGGATCGTTTCCATTTTGCTGGGGCCGCCGGTGCTCATCGAAACGGTCTGATGCATGCGGTCAGGAAGCACGTAGTCGTTGCTCATCGATAGTGAACCCTGGTCGTTTGTGATCTTTGTTTCCATGCGGAAAGCGGCAGACTTGCGGAGCTTCGCGAAGGCTTCATTCACCTCTGAGGTGCAATCGGCGCGGGCGGCAGAGGTGCCGAGCAACAGGGCAATGAGAGCAAGCGAGGTGCGCATGTGTTCAGGGCTCGTTGTTGTGGTTGGAGGTGCCCTGACGCTGGCACAGAAGGCCGCAGCAAGTCGTGGCAATCACGCTGGAAACAGTGGCAAAGGGTGTTTTTGGTTACGTATCTCGGCGCTGCACATGCGCGTCCGGTTAGGTGAGGCCGCGCCAGACCACATAACCGCCCACCGCGGCGACGAGCGCGGCGAAGACCGTCGCCAGCGCCTGCTTGTGAGCGGCGAGCCTGCGGGCCGCGAGGCGACCCGCAAAGCCGCCGACGATCCCGCCGGCTATGAAGAAGCTCACGAGCACCCACTCGATGAAGCCGGAAAGCGCGTAGTTTCCCGCCGTCGTAAGGCCGAATGCAAATACGGAGACGAGGGAGGAGCCGATGGCATAGATGAGCGGCATTCCGGTTGCGGCCATGATGGCCGGAACGATGAGAAAGCCGCCGCCGATGCCGAAGAAGCCGGACAGCGCGCCAACGGCGGCGCCGTAAACCAGGAGCAGCGGCATCAATTTCGGCGCCGTGTGCAGCGTGAGCCGCACGCTGACATCGCCTTCCGTGTCGCGGTTCCAGAACATGAATGCGGCGATAACGATCATCAACGCGCCGAATAGTAACAGTAGCTTCTCGCCGTCGAATTGCTTGCCGAGTGTCGAGCCGAGCGCGGCGCCCGCGGTGCCCGCGACAGCGAACACCACCGCGCACGGCCACTTCACATTGCCGATGCGTGCGTGTCCGATGAGGTTGGCGAGCGCGCTCACCGCGACGGCAACAGCGCTCGTGCCGATCGCGACGTGGGGCGATGTGATACCTACAACGTAGACGAGCAGAGGCACTGCGAGTATGGAGCCACCGCCGCCCACCAGTCCGAGCACGAAGCCGACGAGTACGCCGGAAGCGGTCGCCAGCAGGTCCTGTGCAATCAAGCCATGTCTTTCGGTTTTGCGAGCCACTCGCGGCCCTTGAGCATCGCAAGCCAGTAGATCGGGGGCAGCAGGCGCTCCTTGAGGATCCATGCGGTGCGCGACGGCCGTGTGCCGTCGATCACGTAGCGGGGAAAGGTGGGCGAGACTTTGCCGCCGTAGAGGAACTCGGCGAGGACGATCTTGCCGCGCTCCACTGTGAGCGGACAGGAGCCATAGCCGTTATAGGCCCGCACGTTCTGCCGCCGACCCTTCGCGCACAGAATGTTTTCTGCGACCACAGGCGCCTGCTTGCGCGCAGCTGCGGCGGTCTTGGCGTTCGGCGTGCAGGCAGCGTCGCCCAGCCCATAGATGTTCGGGTAGCGCTTGTGGCGGAGCGTTGCATGATCGACGTCGACCCAGCCGATGCTGTCGGCGAGCGGGCTCGCGCGGATGAAGTCGGGCGCGAGCTGTGGTGGGCACACGTGGATCATGTCGAATGCTGTTTCGACGGTTTCGGTTGCGCCGTCCGGCCCCGTCTTCTTAAACCAGGCGCGCTGTGCCGGCCCGTCGATGGCGATAAGGTTGTGATTGAAGTTGAGTGTCGCGCTATAGCGGTGCACGTATTCCATCAGCGCGGGTACATACTCAGGGACGCCGAAGAGCACGCCCGCCGCATTGTAAAACGAGACGTCGATGTCTTTCAGGTGGCCGTTGCGTAGCCAGTGGTCGGCGGAAAGATACATCGCCTTTTGCGGCGCGCCCGCGCATTTGATGGGCATCGGCGGCTGCGTGAATACAGCTTTTCCAGAGCGCAGGTTGCGCACCAGCTCCCACGTGTATGGGGCAAGATCGTAGCGATAGTTCGACGTGACGCCATTGTGCCCGAGGGTTTCTGCGAGGCCTTCGACGCCGTTCCAGTTGAGCTTGATGCCGGGGCAGACGATGAGGTGATTGTAGCGGATCGCGCGGCAGCCCTCGAGGATGACGCTGTTGCGCTCCGGCTCGAAGCTGGCGACGGCTGCTTTGATCCAGGTGACGCGGTGGGGCAGCACGGCGCCCATGGGCTTGGCGGTCGACTGCGCCGTGAAGATGCCGGCGCCCACCATCGTCCAGCCAGGCTGATAATAGTGGACCGTTGCGGGATCGATGACCGCGATGTCGAGATCGGGTGCGCGGCGCAGGAGGCTCGCTGCCACTGCCGCACCGGCCGCGCCGCCGCCAACGATGACAATGTCGTGGGACGCTGCGGGTTTATCGGTGTCGACAGCCCCCTTTTGCGCCACCCGCTGCATCACGCCCGTGACGTCGTAGCCCGCGAATCGGGCGCGCTTGATGATGTCCTCGGTGGGACGGTGTCGGGCCTCAGATAGCGCCCACAGCGTGGTTGAGCGCGTGCCGCTGCGGCAATAGGCGAGGATGGGTTTCGGCAGCTCGGCGACGGCCGCGCCAAATGCCGCCGCGTCCTCGTCCGTTACCTTGCCGGTCGCCACGGGGATGTAGCGGGCTTCGAGTCCGGCGGCCGCTGCGGCTGCCGCGACTTCGGCGAAGAGCGGCTGGTCGGACCCTTCGCCATCGGGCCGGTTGCAGATGATCGATCTGAAGCCCTGCGCGGCCAGCTCCGCCATGTCCGACGGGCTGATCTGTTCAGCGACCGATAGTGCATCCGTCAGCTCTTTGGCCATCGTCCCTCGCTCCTTCAGCAAGCTAAAGGGGGGTTATAGCTCATTGATCGGCACCTTGAGATGCCGTTTCCCGCTTTCATCGGGCTCGGGAAGGTTGCCGCCGCGCATATTGACCTGGATTGAGGGAATAATGAGCTTTGGAAGCTCCAGGGTCCTGTCGCGCGCCTCGCGGACGGCCACGAACTCGTCCTCCGTGATGCCCTCATGGACATGGATATTATGGGCCTGCTCGTCCGCGACGGTCGTCTCCCATTTGATGTCGCGGCCGCCCGGCGCGTAGTCGTGGCACATGAAGAGCCGGGTCTCGCCGGGCAGCTCCAGCACCCGCTTTATCGAGCGATAGAGTGTGCGAGCGTCGCCGCCGGGGAAATCGGCGCGCGCAGTGCCCCCGTCCGGCATGAAGAGCGTGTCACCGACGAAGGCCGCGTTGCCGACGACATGGGTCATGCAGGCCGGTGTGTGGCCCGGCGTCAGCATGGCGAATGCCTTCATGGAGCCGATCTCGTAGGTGTCGCCATCCTTGAACAGACGGTCGAACTGACTTCCGTCACGCTGGAACTCGGTGCCCTCGTTGAATATCTTGCCGAACACCTCCTGCACGATCTTGATGTTCTCGCCGATGCCGAGCTTGCCCCCCAGCTTTCCCTGGATGTAGGGCGCAGCGGAAAGGTGATCGGCGTGGGCGTGGGTCTCGATCAGCCATTCGACTTTGAGGCCATTCCTGCGAACGAATTCGATGATCTCGTCGGCCGATTCGTAGGCGATGCGTCCGGCCGCGTAGTCGATGTCCATCACGCTGTCGATGATGGCGCATGAGTTCGAGTTCGGATCCTTCACGACGTAGCTGATGGTGTTCGTCGGCTCGTCGAAGAACGCGTTGACTTCAGGCTTCACGCTGAGGTCGACGGGGTGCGGTATGGTCATTTTTGCCTCCACTAGCTTTTAGGTTGCGTGGAAAGACCGACAGTGGGCTTGTCGAGAAGCCGTGCGAGCGCCATCCCGGCGAGCATCGCACCTGCAAAGGTAATGGTCGATACTGTTCCCGATGACAGCGCTGCGATCGCCGGCCCGGGGCAGAATCCAACTAGCCCCCAGCCGATGCCGAACAGGGCGGCGCCGCCGACGAGCCGAGCGTCGATGTCGGATGCGGCGGGGAGTTGAAAGCCACCGCCAAGGAGCGGCGCACCGTGCCGGAATACGAAGCGATAGCCGACTGCGGTGGTGACGACGGCTGCTGCCATCGTGAAGGCGAGGCTCGGGTCCCAGGTGCCGGCGAGGTCGAGGAAGTTCAAAACCTTTGCCGGGTTGATCAGCCCGGAGACGACTAGGCCGAGGCCAAACAGAATGCCGACGATAAACGTGCTGACAACCTGCATATCAAGCTCCGATAATGTGCCTAATGATGAATACGGTGGCGATGCCAGTTGCCATGAACACCGCGGTGGCGACGAGTGAACGGGGCGAGAGACGCGCAGATCCGCATACGCCGTGACCGCTGGTGCAGCCGCCGCCGCGCACGGCGCCGAAGCCGACGAGCAGGCCGCCAGCAATCAGCAATGGCGCGCTGCTCGACACTGTGATGCCGACGGCGTTCCCCGTCGCTGCTGTGTAAAGCAGGGGAGCTGCGATAAGTCCGGCGACGAAGGCGAGGCGGCTCGGCGTGGCATCATCGGTGTAGGGCGGGAGCAGGCGCGACACGAATCCGCTGACGCCAGCAATGCGTCCGCTCATCGCCATGAGCAGCACGGCGGCAGTCCCGATGAGTACTCCGCCTGCGATGGCGGTCGTAATGTTTTCAGCACTTAGGGCATCAAGCATGTCAACCTCCGACGTAATGTCGCCTGCGCTGTCGTGTTCGCCACCGTCGCAGCATGACCTAGCTTTTGGCCTTGCAACAGCCTGCCTGGCAGGTGCTCACGCCGGTGACGGCGTAGGCGGGGCAGATGCCGGCAAGCCCTGAGACAAGAGGCACTAAGCCGAGCAGCCCCCACAGCGTTTTCGGACCGACGAACACAAGGGCTAGCAGGACCGCACCGGCGACTATCCGCAGAGCGCGATCACATTTTCCGATATTTTTAAGCATGTCGGGTTCCTCCAGTGGCTGATGCTGGAATAGCCCTTCGGTCCGCGGCGGTATGTGACCTAGTCACATGGCTTGTGGAAGCCAGTCAGGGCGCCGAGGCGAGCTGGCGCAGCTCCGCGGGGCGCGTGATGTCAATGGCACCGCGGGAGGTGGTGATCCATCCGCGCCGCTGGAATTCGTTGAGCTGGCGGCTAACCACCTCGCGGGCGGTGCCGAGCTCGGCGGCGAGCTGCTGATGCGTAAGGTCGATGCGCCCGGCGCTATTGGCGCGCTCGAGCAGGCGCTGGGCGAGCCGCACGTCTACGCGCGAAAATGCTACCTCCTCGATCACCTTGAACAGATCGGTGACGCGGTGGCTGAAGGCGGTGAAGACGAAGCGGCGAAAGTCAGCGGAACGGGCGATCAGGTCATCGAAGGTTGCGCGCGGAATAGACACCGCTTCAACGCTCGTCTCTGCGATCGCCTCCGCCTGATAATCTTCATAGCCCATGAGGCAAGCCGTGGTGAGCGCGCAGCTATCGCCGGCGGAGACGCGATAGAGCACAATCTCGCGCCCCGTTTCGGACACCTGCTGCACCCGCACCGTTCCGCTTATGAGCAGCAGAAACGCTTCGGGCGCCTGGCCGGGACCGAATATGCGCGTACCGGCGGGGAGGCGGACGACGCGGCTGGTCGTGACGAGTGGGGTCACGATATCTTCGGGCAGCCTGCCGAGGGCTGGGAAATGGGAGATCCAGTTTTCCGCTTGCATCGCAGCCCTGCGTCCCGGTTGAGAACGTGCGGACCATAGGGCGCGCCGCGCACAATGTCAGCATGGGCCGTATTCGCGGTGGTACATTTCGTGCGTGAGGGCGGTGTCAACCATGTGCGCAACGGCGGACGTACTTATTCGACCCGCCAGTGCTTGGTTCCGCGCGGTGCTTTGCCGAGCATGGCTCTGAAGGGTGGCAGCGTCCAGAGTGGCATCCCCGGCGGACTTTCCGTCGGTCTTAATCCTGTCAAGCCATGGTGCGGATGGCGACTTGCGGGGGCGATAACACCGAGTTGAGCCGCGCAGGGCTGCCGAAAGGATCAGCGCGCTATATGCACTTGGGCGGCGTCGCTGAATTCGGCGTAGTCCGTCTTCCAATCGGCGATGCCTTCCGCGGTGGCACGGTAGACGGCCGTGCCGATGGCTTCACCGAGGGCGGTGTGCTTTCCGGCATAGTGGATAGTCTCGCCGTCCATCGGAGCGGCTATGGCGATGCAGTCGGTGCCGGTCCCCGTGACGGCGAGGCCGCCGCGGCGCACGTCTGCGTCGAGCACCGCCGCCGTGCGAGCCTCGGTGGCAATGGACATGGCCTCGATAAGCGCGCCGTCGCTGAGAGGGTGATCGACATGCACGAGCGTGTTGATCGTACCGGTAAATGGCGGAGGCCGGTGCAGGCGCGCGCCGACCCGCTCGCTGTTGGATAAACCTACGGTCGTGAGGCACCTTGCCTGCGTATCCTCGACGCGCACATGCGAGAAATGATTGCGGCGGATGTCGCGCGAGGTAACGAGGACAACGGCGTCGTTCAGGCCGGCGTCGCGGATGCGTCCGCTGATGACATCGAACGCATCGACGTCGGCAGGGAGGTCGGCATTGCGTACTTCCAGCCATGCGATCCTGCGCACGACCTGCATGCCCGGCAGCAGCATGGACCAGCTCAGCACGCGCTGGGGCTCGCGGAAGGTGACCGTGAGCAACGGCCGGGCGAGTGCTATCGAAAACGGTTCGTCCATCATTTACCTGGGGCGTGTGCTGAGCTGAGTAGGCGTAAAGCAATCCGCACGCGTCGTCGCGCGTTTTGCGATGCGGCGCGGCATCATAGAACTGCGAGGAAGACCATGGCGCCGAGCACCAGTGCCTGCAGCATGCACGCGATGCGGAAAAGATGCAGGCCGCGGTAGATGTCGTCGGCGGTTGCGGCGGCGCGACCGTCCCCCATCCAGTGGTCGTCGACCGTTTCGCCGCCATAGATGCGCGGACCCGCAAGCCGCAATCCGAGTGCACCTGCCATGGCTGCCTCCGGCCACCCGGCGTTCGGGGACCGGTGGCTCCGTGCATCCCTCACGACGGCGCGCACTGCACCTTTTGCGTTGCAGCCCGGCAGCAGCGCAGCCGCAGCGATGATGAAGACGGCCGCAAGCCGCGAGGCGGGCAGGTTGACGAGATCATCGAGCCGTGCCGACGCCCAGCCGTATGCCTCATAGCGCTCGCTCCGATGGCCGATCATGCTGTCGCCGGTGTTGATTGCCTTATAAAGCGCGGCGCCGGGCAGACCGCCCACGAGCAGCCAGAAGATGGGCGCGACGACGCCGTCGGAATAGTTCTCGGCGAGGCTTTCGAGAGCGGCGCGACTGACACCCGCGCTATCGAGCACGGCCGTTTCCCGCCCGACGATCTGCGCAACTGCTGTTCTGCCCGCGGCGATTCCGTCCATTTCCAGCGCGTGGGCGACGGCTGCGACGTGGTCGTTAAGGCTGCGCTGGGCGATGAGCGTGCTCGCGGCCAGCCCGACGAGAACGGCGCTCCACGGCGCAGGAAGAATGATCTTCGCGAGGGCCACAATGGCGAAGGCGACCGCCGCGGTTGCCGAGAGGGTTGCCGCGAGGGCCAGCACGCCGTTGCGGCGCCTCTGTGCGAAGGAAAGCCGCGGATCGTTCCAGCGGGCTTCGCACCATGCTATCAGGCGCCCGATCCAGCTCACCGGATGGCCGATGCGGGCGAACAGCCACTGCGGGTAGCCGCAGGCCGCGTCGAGCGCGATGGCAACGAGTGTGGTGAATGGATACATGCGTCGGCGATCCAGGCGCTTCGGTGGGCTGAGGTGCTAGCATGACAGCGAGCCGCATAGAACCGGTGGTCCATGGGGGCGACATCGGCGCGGCGCGGCGCCGCTTTCCCGATGCGCCGGAGCCGTGGATCGACCTTTCGACCGGCATCAACCCCCACGCCTATCCGGTCCCGCCGGTTGATCCGGCCATTTGGGAGCGGCTTCCGCAGTCGGGAGCCGAGAGGGCGCTGCGGGAGGCGGCGGCGCAGCGCTATGGCGCGGCTTGCGCGGAGCAGGTCGTCGCCGCGCCGGGCAGCCAGGCGCTCATTCAGATCGTTCCCCGGATCATTGCTACAACGGATGTTGCGATCCTCGGTCCGACCTATGGCGAGCATGCCGTTTCATGGGCGCGGTGCGGTCACCGGGTTGTGGAACGGCGCAGCCTCACCGAAATCGGCGCGGCCCGCGCGGTCGTCGTCGTCAATCCGAACAATCCGACGGGGCGCACCTTTGACGGGCAGCAGTTGCACGAATTGGCCGCCGAGCTTGCACGACGCGACGGGCTGCTCGTCGTCGACGAAGCGTTTGCAGATTTCGAGGAGGCCGGCGTCAGCCTCGTGCCGCAGCTTCAGGGCGCAGCCGTCGTGCTGCGCTCGTTCGGCAAGGCCTACGGGCTCGCAGGTGCGCGGCTCGGTTTTGCCATTGCGTCGGATGCCGGTCTCTACGGGCGGTTGCGTGCGGAGCTTGGACCGTGGGCAGTGTCGGCGCCCGCGATCGCCGTTGGCACGGCGGCGCTGCGTGATGTTACGTGGCTGACCGCCGCGTCCGAACGCCTTGCGTCCGACTGCGGGCGTCTAGATAGGCTGTTGCAGGGTGCCGGTTTCGAGATTGTCGGCGGTACGCGTCTTTTCCGCCTCGCACGCCATGAACGCGCGCGGGCTATCGCCGATAAACTAGGCCGCGCAGGTATCCTCGTGCGCAGCTTTTCGGCTGAGCCGGAGTGGCTGCGATTTGGCTTGCCTGGCAGCGATGGGCAATGGCAGCGGTTAGCTTCTGCGTTGGCGTAGGTGTGCCGGCTCGTTGTCAGCCGTGACGGCGTTGCGCGGCCAGGCGCACACCGGCCTGTGCGCCGGCGTAGCCGCCAGCGCTGGCGCCGATTATCAGGATCATGAGCGAGACGATCGACTCCTCGAGACCCATCCATGCGGTGAAGAAATAAGCTGCGACCGAGCCGATGAGCCCGCCTACCGCGCCAGTGACGATGGCGATGATGCCCCCGGTCGCAAACCCGATGATCAACGCCACGATGATGCCCGGATAGAGTGACGGCCAGAAATGGTCGTTCATGTCTTTCCCCAATATTGCGTCAGACACCCGGTGCGTGACGTGCGGCACTCTCATCGAAATAGGAATCGAAACACGCAGCAATTGAGCGCACGAATGGACGCCCGCGGTCGGTGACGCGGAAGGCCTCGCCGTCACGCTCGATGAGCCGATCCCGGTCGGCCTCCAGCAGCGCTTGCGCCTCCTGCAGAATTTCCTCCGCGTTCTCGCCGTAGCGTAGCCGCAACTCGCGGGCCGGAAAAGCGAGATCGCACATCAGCCGCTCGATGACGAAGCCGCGCATCCGATCCGTTTCCGACAGGACGAAGCCGCGGGACGTTGCAAGCCGGCCATCTCCGACGCGCCGCACGTATTCCCCCGTGGCGGCGTGGTTCTGTACGTAGCCTTGCGGCAGACGCCCGATGGCAGATGCGCCAAGGCCGATCAGCGCATCGGCCATGTCCGTCGTGTAGCCCTGGAAGTTGCGTGCAAGTGAATCTCCTGCCAGAGGGTCATCGGGCAGAGCGTAATGATCCAGACCAACGCGCACATAACCTGCGGCGCCGAGAGTGCGCGCGATGCGGCTCGCCTGCGCAAATCGCTCGATCGAATCCGGCAGGGCGTCGTCGTCGATCATCCGCTGATGCTTGAGCCGGGACGGCAGATGGGCATATCCGAAGGCTGCGACGCGCGCGGGGCGGAGCGCGAGCACCTGCTCCATAGTACGCTGGACACCATCGCGGGTCTGATGGGGTAGGCCGTAGACGACATCGACATTGATGGCGCTTATGCCGGATTCGCGGAAGGCATCCGCAGCGAACTTCGTTTGCGTGAAGGATTGGTGGCGATTGATGGCCGCCTGGACCTTGGTGTCGAAATCCTGCACGCCGAGGGAGACGCGGGTGACGCCGGCGCGAGCGAATGCGGTGACGCGTTCATCATCGAGGCCGCGTGGATCGATCTCCACGGCGAACTCGACGCCGTTACCGATGTGGAAATGCTTTGCTTGAACCTCGGCGAGGCGCGCGATGTCGCTGCCGGAAAGGATATTCGGCGTACCGCCACCCCAATGGATGTGCGCGACGCTGTGTGTGGCGGGCAGGCGCTGGGATACGTCTTCGATCTCCGCAAAGAGGGACGGCAGATACTGCCCGACGGGATCGTAGCGCCGGACTTCCTTGGTGCAGCAACCGCAATACCAGCAGAGCGAAACACAAAAGGGAATGTGGAGATAAAGCGACAAGCGCGACGCGGGCTGGAGCGCCGCTAGCCACTCGGCATATTCGTTGGGCCCGACGTCGGTCGTGAAGTGTGGCGCTGTTGGATAGCTGGTGTACCGAGGCACCGGTGCCGAATAGCGCTTCACCACTTCGGGATTCATGGTCCGCCTACCGCGATTGCAGTTGTAACGAGTCCGGCGAAGTTAGAGCGGCTCAGCGCGGCAGCTCTTGATGGCGATCAAGAAAAGCCTGGGTGTGCGGTCGTGTGCTGCGATCGGACGCGGGTGCGTGCACCGGGCTTGCGGTTTGCCCGGGCAGACAGAAGTAGGGAGACTGGGGATGCGCGAAGAAAACCGTCGCCGCGCCGAAGACCGCTACCGCAAGCCCTGCGGCCACGCGCGTGGCAGGATTGCTTTTAACGAGTGAGAGGCGGCGGAAGCCGAAACTCGCCGCAACGAGCCCCGGCAGCGTGCCAATGCCGAAGGCCATCATGGTGGCGGCGCCACCGACAATCGAGCCCGATAGCATGGCGGTAAACAGCGCTGCGTAGACCATCGCGCACGGCATCATTCCCCATGCGAGGCCGGACAGGATCGGCACGTACGTGCGTCGCTGCGATCTGGAGTGGAGGCGCGCGAGGCCATCGGCGATCGAAGTGAGGCCGCGGTCGATGAGGGCGATGGAGGGGACGAGGCCGGCGGTAGAAAGGCCTATCCAGATCAGCGAAGCTGCCGCCGCCCACTGCAGAAGACGGAAAGCTGTATCGCGGTCGAGCCAAGCGATTGCCGGAGCGCCGATTGCTCCCACAACTGCGCCCACGATGGCATAGGCGGCAACGCGGCCCGCATGCGTAAGCGCAAAGGCATAGTGTACGTCACGCTGGCCGCCTCTCTCCTGCGCCAACATCAGGCTGCACGAAATGGCACCGCACATGCCGGCGCAATGGAGCGTGCTGGCGATCCCTAGTGCCAATCCATTGAGCGCTATGAGTAAGATGCCGTCCATGCGGTGCTGTTTCTCGGGCCGACCTCAGTGAATGCGCCCCGTCACCGTCGGTATGGAACGGCCGCCGTCGCGCAGCAGATTGAGCGGAAAGCGAGGCCGGGGGCGAGTTTCCATCCAATGGATACAGAAGGACCGCTCCTTCGAAGTGTACGGGGCGGGCAACCATGTGTGAAGCTGCGCATCGAGAAGAAAGTGCGAGCGCCGCAGCGCAAGCGTCGTGCGTAACGTCGCGTCAAACTGGGAGAGATCGGCGGGGCGGCCGTCCAGCAACCCCTGCAGCATCGAGCTGATCTCGCTATGCTGCTGCGACAGGTTGTCGTGGTCGGCGCGTAGCAACGCGATCGTTCTCTTCATGCTTCCGCCATGACGCGCCGCTGCAATCGGGAAAATGACATCCTCCTGAAAGCTGACGTGCTCGGTCCAGCTCGGTCCGAGCGTCCGCGTCAAAATGCGCACGAGTCTCAGGTCACCGGAAATTGCGAGGCCCCCTGCAGTGGCGGACAGCGCATGGTTAATCTCCCTTTGGAGCTGCGTATCCGCGTCGATCTGCGCGCCGATGTCGACGTCAATTTTCATAGCTACAAGTTAGAACGCTGCGCCGGGCGCGCCTTGATCGAAATCATTCGCCCTGCGGCACGATGACATCTGCGCTGTTACACACTCTTACAAACCGTCACGCAGTGGACATACCTGCGGGACCCAGCGTCGTTAGACCATCCGAGGAAGATCCAATGACGGAGAAAGTGCAATGTTCTCGGCGCACCCGGAACCGACGGTAGACGTCAGGCGGTCGCACGCCGGATTGACTTCCAGCTCGTTCGACGACCGGATGGCAAGCGCAACTATCCGCCGGCTGCTAGCCAAGGAGCACGTCTTCTGCGAAGGCGACAAGCGAGATCATGTGTTCTACGTCGAGGAGGGCGTGATCGCCGTCTATAAGACGCTTCCCGATGGCCGCCGCCAGATCATCGATTTTGCCTATCCGGGCGATCTCATCGGGCTCGGTGTGCTCGGCGAGCATGTGCTCAGCGCGCAGGCGACCGCCACCTCACGGGTGAAATGCCTCTCCGCGGCGACGCTGGAGCGCATTGCTGAGACCGATGCCAGGTTGGCTCTGAAGCTTTACAAATCCGTTTGCCACGAACTCGCGGCTACGCGCAGCCTTCTGGTCACGGTGGGTCAGCGCAGCGCCATCGAGCGTGTGGCGGCGTTCCTCGTCCGGCTGCATCGGCGCACGGGCGTTGAGGAATCTTCGACCATAAACCTCGCAATGCGTCGCAGCGATATTGCAGATCTTCTCGGCCTTACCATCGAAACCGTGAGCCGCACGCTTACAAAGCTGCGCACGATGGGCGCTATCGAGATCGAGCAGGGCGGCACGCGCGTGCATTTGCGCGATCTGGGGCGGCTCCTCGAGCTCGCCAACGAATAATCCGGAAATCAGAATGCCCGTAGGCTAGCTACTCCGGCCGGCGAGTGTCGCCGCGGGCCGGCGTGCTGGGTTCGCCATAATGCGGAGATGGCAAGGACACGGGCCTCGGCCGCTTTCTCTTTTTGCTGTTTCTGCACACATATGCCCATGGCCCGTCCCGGAGCGGAACGGGCCATCAATCGAGCGCATACTGGTGAACCGTCCGACTCTCTCAGGCCGATGGCTGGAACGCGCCGGGAGGTATGAGCCCGGGGGTGACATAGGCGTGGTGTAGTGCATCGAGTTGTGCCCAGAGCGTGTTGCACTTGAATCTCACGGCTGCCACGCAGGCTTCCTGCTCGCTGCGTGTCCTGGCGTTGCGCTTCACGTAGTCGAGGGCGAAGTCGGCATCGCGGGGCGCCTGGCTTAGCCGACGCTTGAAATATGCCATGACGTCATCATTGACGAACGAATAGCTTTCCAACATGCCGGCGATACGTTCGCGGTGGATCGACGGGGCGAACAGCTCGGTCAGTGAAGAGGCGACCGCAACCGTAAGTGGCTGCTCGACGACGAACCGCACGTAGGCCTCGACGGCAAAGCGTGTTGCCGGCAGCGCGCCCTCCATGCTGATGACGTAGTCGCGGTCGAGGCCGAGAGCGTCCGTGAGGATCAGCCAGCGTTCGATTCCGCCGTGCTCCTCGCCGAGGCCATCGTGATCGTGGATGCGATGGATCCATTCGCGCCTCAACTCGCGGTCGTGAGTGCGGCTCATTAGCGCTGCGTCCTTGCGCGGCACGGCGGCCTGATAGCAGTAGCGGTTGAGCGCCCAGGCCTGCACGTGGCCTTTGCTGAGTCTGCCGCCGTGCAGAAGCTTATGGAACGCGTGTTTGTCGTGGTAGCGCTCCGCCCCGACAGCGCGGATGGCTGCCTCGAAATCGGCCGGGCTCAGGGCCTCTGCGTCGTTTTCGATCCTCGGCATCTGGTTCACTGCTTCCTCCTTCGGCTTTTGTCTGCGTGAGCGGAGAATGGAAGTCGACATCAGGATGCAGTTTGATTGGCATCAAAGCAGTTGATCACGTGTCGGTGCGGAGGACGTGAACGGGTAAAAATACGCTGCCCTTCGTCGCAGGTTTGATCTTCGTCAATGGTCCCGCGGCGTACCTGCCTATCGTCCGCAGACTGGGTGAGGACGAGGGTTCAAGAATGAAGGCAGCCAGCGAAGAACTCATTGTGCTTTCGGGAGCCACCGCGACGATTGTCGCGGCGCTCGGCGTTATCGTTGGTCTGATACTTGCTCTATTCGGCCAAGACGAAGTTATGCGCCTGCACGGGCTCATATTTCTCGTGGCGAGCGCAGCGGCCGGCTATTACGTGATGACGCATCCGCGTCCGGCTGACGCGGATGAGCAGTCACACTACATGGACGGCCCCATCAAGGTTGCGACTGTCGCGGCTGTCGCGTGGGGCATCGTCGGCTTTGCGGTGGGCGATCTCATCGCGTGGCAGCTCGCCTTCCCGGATCTAAACTTCGACCTGCCCTGGACCAACTTCGGCCGGTTGCGGCCGGTGCATACGTCCGCCGTCATATTCGCGTTCGGTGGCAACGCACTTATTGCGACATCGATGTATGTCGTGCAGCGCACGTGCCGCGCGCGCATGTTCGGCTATTGGCTGCCTTATTTCGTGGTGTGGGGTTATCAGCTCTTCATCGTGCTGGCGGCATCGGGGTACGTGCTCGGCGTCACGGCAGCGCGCGAATATGCCGAGCCGGAATGGTATGTCGACATCTGGCTGACGATCGTTTGGGTCAGCTACCTGTTGGTCTTCCTTGGCACCCTCTGGAAACGCCGCGAGCCGCACATCTACGTGGCGAACTGGTTCTATCTCGCTTTCATCGTGACGATTGCGATGCTGCATATCGTCAATAACTTGGCGGTTCCTGTCTCGCTTCTGGGTACCAAGAGCTACTCGATGTTCTCGGGCGTACAGGATGCGATGACGCAATGGTGGTACGGCCACAACGCGGTCGGCTTCTTCCTGACGGCCGGCTTCCTCGGCATCATGTACTACTTCATTCCGAAGCGTGTTGAGCGGCCGGTCTACTCGTACCGCCTGTCCATCGTGCACTTCTGGTCGCTCATCTTCATCTACATCTGGGCCGGCCCGCACCATCTGCACTACACAGCGCTGCCCGATTGGACGCAGACGCTCGGCATGACGTTCTCGATCATTCTTTGGATGCCGTCGTGGGGCGGCATGATCAATGGCCTGATGACCCTTTCGGGTGCTTGGGACCGGCTACGAACCGATCCCGTTGTCCGGCTGCTCGTCGTTTCCGTGGCGTTCTACGGCATGTCGACGTTCGAAGGGCCGCTGATGTCCATCAAGTCGGTCAACTCGCTGTCGCACTATACGGACTGGACCATCGGGCACGTTCACTCCGGCGCACTGGGCTGGGTCGGCATGGTGTCGTTCGGAGCGATCTACTGCCTCGTCCCGTGGCTGTGGAAGCGTAAAGGTCTCTATTCGCTGAGGCTCGTCGAGTGGCACTTCTGGACCGCCACTATCGGTATCGTTCTCTACATCTCTTCGATGTGGGTGTCGGGTATCACGCAGGGCCTAATGTGGCGCGCGTACGACAGCCTCGGATTCCTCAAATACTCCTTCGTCGAATCCGTCGAAGCGATGCACTGGCCGTACATCATTCGTGCAACGGGTGGTCTGCTGTTCGTAATTGGAGGCGTGCTGATGGCAATCAACGTCTGGCGCACGATTCGCGGTGAGGTTTCCTCCGATATCGTCGACCAGCCGGCATCGGCGGCAGCACCTGAGCTGCGCCACGCCCCCGCCGCAACGCCCGCGGAGTGAGGAAGCAATGAAGCACGACATTTTCGAAAAGAACTCGATGGTGCTGCTGATCGGCATCCTAATTGTGGTGTCAATCGGCGGTCTCGTTGAAATCGCGCCTCTCTTCCTCCTGTCGTCCACGATCGAAAAGGTGCAGGGAATGCGGCCCTACTCGCCGCTGGAGCTGGCGGGCCGCGACATCTACATCCGCGAGGGATGCTACAATTGTCACTCGCAGATGATCCGCGCGCTGCGTGATGAGGTGGAGCGCTACGGTCACTACAGCCTCGCTGCGGAGAGCATGTACGACCATCCCTTCCAGTGGGGTTCGAAGCGTACTGGTCCTGACCTTGCGCGCGTGGGCGGAAAGTATTCCGACGCCTGGCACGTCGATCACATGCGACGCCCGCGCTCGGTCGTGCCTGAATCGGTGATGCCCGGTTATCCGTTCCTCGAGACGCGTAAGCTCGACTACAGCGATATCGACAAGCGCATGCAGGCCCTGCGTGTCACGGGTGTGCCGTACACCGACGAGATGATCGCGAAGGCCAAAAGCGACGTCGTCGCGCAGATTTCGCCCGATAGCAAAGAATCGAAGGCACTCGTTGAGCGATATCCTAAGGCTCAGGTCCGTAAGTTCGACGGTACGGACGCCGACGAGCCCACCGAGCTCGATGCAATGATCGCCTATCTGCAGATGCTGGGAACGCTGGTGGATTTCACCAAGTTCGACGCTGCTGGCCCCAACCTACGCTGAGGAACCGGACGATGGATTACCAATCCGCAACCGTTCTTTCGCAGATCGTAGCACTGATTTTGTTCATCGCGCTTTTCCTCGGGATCATCGCTTACGTCTTCTGGCCCGGGAACAAGAAGAAGTTCGATGAAGCGGCACAGCTTCCGCTCGAGGATAAAGACGACGAACCGGAGGGGAAGGCCTGATGGCTGAGAAGGAAATCGACAGCGTCACCGGCGTCGAAACAACGGGTCACGTTTGGGACGGCGATCTGAAAGAGTTGAACAAGCCGCTGCCCAAGTGGTGGCTGTACATGATCTATGCCAGCATCGTTTGGGCGATCGGCTATTGGATCATCTATCCGACGTGGCCGACGCCGAACGGGTACACCAAAGGCGTACTCGGCTTCAGCCAGCGTGATGCGGTGACGCAAGAGATTGCGGAAGCGAAGGCCGCGCAGGCGCAATATTTCGAACGGATCGCCGCGACGCCGCTGGCAGAGATCGAGAAGGACCCAGAGCTCCTGGCATTCGTGATGGCAGGTGGCGCCGCCGTGTTCGGCGACAAGTGCGGCCCATGCCACGGCAAGGGTGGTGCGGGCGCTATCGGCTATCCCAATCTCAATGACGACGATTGGCTCTGGGGCGGAACACACGATGCTATCGAGTATACGATCACGCACGGCATCCGCTCGGGTAATGCTGAGACGCGGGATATGGCCATGCCACGGTTTGGCCTAGATGGTATCCTGAAGCCTGCCGAGATCTCCGACACGGCGCACTTCGTGCTGTCGCTCTCGGGAACTACGACTGATCCCGCTGCGGTGGAGCGCGGTAGCAAGATTTTCGCTGAGAACTGCGCCGCCTGTCATGGAGAGGACGGCAAGGGCAATCAGGATGTCGGTGCGCCAAACCTCGCCGACGGGATCTGGCTCTATGGCGGCCGGCTCGCTGATGTCGAGAAGTCGATCGAAACCGGAAGGGGCGGCGTCATGCCTAGTTGGGGTGAGCGGCTGGATCCCGTTACGATCAAGATGCTAGCTGCCTATGTGCACTCGCTGGGTGGCGGAAAGTAGCAGTAGAAGCCTGTGCGCTTTCGTGGGCGGGAGCCGCGCATGAATACAATATCTAGAACGAGTGATATCGCCGCCGGGTCACGACCGATGGAATCCTACATCGGGCGGAAGAAGATTTACCCCAAGCTCGCGCGGGGCTTCTTCCGCAACGTGAAGTGGGCGGTGATGTTCGTCACGCTCGGTATCTATTATGCGCTGCCGTGGGTCCGCTGGGACCGCGGCCCAAATCTCCCTGACCAAGCGTTTCTGCTCGACTTTGCAAACCAGCGGCTGTTTTTCGGTCCAATCGAAATCTGGGCGCAGGAACTCTACTACATCACCGGTATCCTCATCCTGGCGTCACTCGGGCTGTTTCTGGTGACCGCGATCGCCGGGCGCATGTGGTGCGGCTATACCTGCCCGCAGACCGTGTGGACCGATCTCATGATCGTGGTGGAGCGGTTCTGGCAGGGTGATCGCAACGCTCGCCTGCGGCTCGATAACGGACCGTGGACGTTCGAGAAGATCTGGAGGAAGGCCGGGACACACGTCTCGTGGCTATTGATCGCCGTTGCGACGGGAGGGGCGCTGGTCTTCTATTTCCGCGATGCGCCGACGCTTGCCCAAGAACTGGTGACCGGCGATGCGCCGGTGATCGCCTACGCATTCCTCGGTATATTCACCGCCACCACCTATCTCCTCGGCGGCATCGCCCGCGAGCAGGTGTGCATCTATATGTGCCCCTGGCCGCGCATTCAGGCCGCGATGTTCGACCGCGACTCCCTCCTCATCACCTATCGCGACTACCGCGGTGAGCCGCGCGGTCCGCACAAGAAGGGGCAGACCTGGGAGGGCCGCGGTGACTGCATCGACTGTAAAGCCTGCGTCGTCGTTTGCCCGATGGGCATCGATATCCGTGATGGCTCGCAGCTCGAATGCATACAGTGTGCGCTTTGCATCGATGCTTGCAACGACATCATGCATAAGGTGGGCCGTCCGCAGGGGCTCATCGCATACGACACGTTCCGAAATGTCGATGCACCGGCCGGTGGTGTGCGTACGAAGGCGCGTACCATTCGCCCGCGCACACTCGTTTACTCAGGTCTGATGTTGCTCGTCACGGGGATCATGGTGACCGCGTGGCTCAATAGAGCCGTGCTCGAGATCAGCGTACTGCAGGATCGCAATCCGATTTTCGTTCAGCTTTCGGATGGGGGGCTGCGCAATGGCTTTACCGTCAAAATCCTGAACAAACAGCATCACGAGCGTAGCTTCCAGCTGGGCGTCGCAGGTTTGGAAGGCTCGAAAATGTCGATCGTCGGCTTCGCTGAGGCCAACGGCAAGATTAGCGTCGCACCGGACGACTTGCGTGCGCTGAAGATGCACGTGACCGTTCCCGCCGCGCAGCGAGAGCAGTTGAATGGAGGGTCGACGCCGTTCCGGTTGGAGGTGATCGATGCGGAGGACGGATCGATCACGTACCACGATCTCAGCTTCCGAGGGCCCGACCGATGAGTAATTCGGCTAAAGACACCGGCTCGGGCCTGCGCGGCGCGCACGTCCTGATGATCCTGGCCGGGTTCTTTGCGGTCATTGTCGCCGTCGACGGGTTCATGATCTACCAGGCCGTGACCACGTTCGGTGGTTTGGAGACGGATGCCTATCGCAGGGGGCTCGCCTACAACGAGCGTATCGAACAGGAGACGGAGCAGACAACGAAGGGGTGGCACGACGAGATCTCCGTTGCCGGCAGTCCGGCACGTCTGCGTGTCGGGCTTACTGACGTTGCGAAGGACAGCGTTGCTGGAAGGCGGCTGGTCGCCAGGGTCGGCCGTCCGGCGACGTATCGGTTCGACAGAACGGTCGAACTCTCAGAGACGCGTGCAGGTATTTACGAGGCGGAGCTCGGTGAGCTGAGCGGGGGAAGCTGGATCGTAGACCTCAGCGCTTTTAACGGCGCGGACAGTGAGGTTCCGTTTTACCAGGCAAGGAGAAGGGTATGGATCGGGCCGTGACGCAGGTTGCGACGGCCGATGGGGCCGGTCGCAGTGAAGGCCGGCCGCCGCGTACTGTATCTTTGATCATTGAAAACATGCAGTGCGGCGCCTGCATGGGAAATGTCGAGCGGGCGTTGCGTGCTGCGGAAGGCGTCGTTTCTGCTCGCGCAAGTCTTGCCGCCAAGCGCGTGGCGGTGACGTATGACGAGACAAAGGTAGAGCCGCTGCAGCTCATCGAGGTGCTGGAGGGCACCGGCTATCGCGCCGCGGAATCCGTCGGCGGCGCCGATGAGGCCGCGAGCGCCCGCGCGGACGATCTACTGCGCCGCCTCGGCGTTGCCGGTTTCGCGTCGTCCAACGTCATGCTGTTGTCCGTGTCGGTGTGGGCGGGTGTCGCCAGCGATATGGACGCTTCCGCGCAGGGTCTCTTCCACTGGCTCTCGGCCCTCATTGCAATGCCGGCGATCGCCTATTCGGCACAGCCGTTCTTCCGTTCGGCTTTTGCCGCGCTGCGTTCGCGCAATCTCAACATGGATGTGCCGATATCGCTCGGCATTTCGCTCGCCACCGCGATGAGCGTCTATCAGACGGTGCGGGGCACGGAACAGGTTTATTTCGACGCGGCCATCACGCTGACATTTTTCCTGCTCGTCGGACGCTATCTCGATGAGAAGGTGCGCGTGCGGGCCCGAGGTGCAGCGGAGAACCTCATCGGGCTCAAAGCGCTCGCAGCCAACGTGATCGGTGTAGGCGGGGCAGTGCGCCGCGTTCCCGCACGCGAACTTACGGTAGGCATGAAAGTGCAGGTTGCCCCAGGTGAGCGTATGCCTGTCGATGGCCGCGTGGTGAGCGGGGCGACGCAAGTCGACACCAGCCTCATCACCGGTGAGACGCTACCGCGGCACGCTAGCATCGGAACGCTCGTTCATGCAGGCACCGTCAATCTCGGCAGGGGCATCGTCATCGAGGCGACTGCTACCGACGACAACACGCTGCTCGCCGAAATCGCGCGCCTCGTGCAGGCGGCGGAGCAGGGGCGCGGCCGCTATGTGCGGCTCGCCGACCGCGCCGCGCGCCTTTATGCTCCGGCCGTGCATCTCTTGGGTCTTGCGACGCTTCTCGGCTGGCTCATCGTAGGTGCCGGATTCGAGCGCTCGCTCACCTATGCCATTGCGGTGCTGATCATCACCTGCCCATGCGCGCTCGCTCTCGCGGTGCCCGCGGTGCAGGTTGCGGCAGCTAGCCGGTTGTTTGGCAGGGGCGTCATCGTGAAAGCTCCGGACGGCCTCGAGCGGCTGTCGGAGGTCGATACCATCGTCTTCGACAAGACGGGTACACTGACGCGTGGTGAGCCATCCCTAAGCAATGCCTCCGAGATTGACGACCGTACGCTTGCGGCGGCTGCATCCCTCGCGGTGGCGAGCCGGCATCCCTATTCCCGTGCTGTCGTACGCACCGCCCGCGAGCGTGGTTTGGCGTTTGTAGTTGCCGATGGTGTCGTCGAGGAGCCCGGTAGCGGTCTGAGCAGCGCAACCCCGTGGGGCGAGCGTCGCCTCGGATCGGCGGCCTGGGTGGGTGCGGCGAGTGCAGGCACGGATGGCGGCGAGACGTCGTCGCTATGGTTCCGCGAAGGGACCTCAACCCCCATTGCTCTGCGCTTTGATGATGCGCTGCGTGCCGATGCGAAAACGCTCGTTTCAGAGTTGCGCAGCGCCGGCTATCGCGTTTGCCTCCTTTCGGGAGACCGCGAGGCGGCGGTGCAGGCTGCGGCCAGTGAGGCAGGCATCGACGAATGGGTCGCGGAGGTGCGTCCCGATGGCAAGATCGCGCAACTTGAGGAGCTGAAGGCCGCTGGCTGCCGCGTGCTGATGGTGGGCGATGGCCTCAACGACGCTCCGGCGCTTGCGGCGGCCTATGCCTCCCTCTCGCCCTCGACGGCGGCGGACGTCAGCCAGACGGCATCGGATGCCGTGTTCCAAGGCGAGTCGCTTGCACCGGTCGGAGAGGTGTTGAAGGTATCGCGGGCCGCACAGCACATGGCGCTCGAGAACTTCGCCATTTCTCTGGGCTACAATTTCCTCTTTGTTCCGCTTGCGGTTGCGGGCTACGTGACGCCGCTGATTGCCGCACTGGCGATGTCGTTATCGTCTATCGCGGTGACAGGAAACGCATTGCGGCTGCGTGGGCGTCGCCTTACGCTTGGCAGGATGAAAGCGCGATGACGGCTCTCGTCTGGCTCATTCCATGTGCCCTCGCGCTCGGCTTTCTGGGCCTTGTCGGCTTTCTATGGTCCCTTCGTTCCGGCCAGTTCGAAGATCTCGAAGGTGCGGGCTGGCGGGCGATACAGGATGAGGAGCCCGGGCCCGACCCCAAGTGATCCGTCCGGCGAATGCGGATCGCCGGAACGTCAATCGGTGCGGCGGGAGCCGTCGTGGGTGAGAAGCAGGTCGCACTTCGATTCGAGCAGAACGCGGGAGATACCTCGCTGCTGCTCAGGGGTTTCGACGTCGACCACGACCAGAAGCGCGCCCGACTGCAGGTGATGGTTGATCTGGTCGTAAAGGTGCCCGCATCCGAGGCCATGGAAGCCGTCGAGATCGCGGCCATTGCTGGATTTATCGCCTGAAACAACGTTGACTTCGGAGCAGCCGGTGCCGCAACGCACCCGATCGGCCGCCCCTTTCGCCATCTCGGCCTCGGAGAAGACTCCTACAACAAAGCTCGGCCGTGGCCCGTTGGGGTCCCGGCAGACGCCGCAGCAGTCCTTTTGCGTCCCGTCAGCGCGATTGTTGCTCATCGCGAACCACCGTGGGATTTATCGTCTCAGGGCGAAACGGGCGACAAAGTACCCTCTCGGCGCGGCACGGGTTTGACCCGATTGTGCGCTTGTGTGACAGCATGTAACAGAGGCGGTCGGCCTCCCGAAAATAGCCAGAAATGCCTACCCTCGACGCCCAGCATACGATCCTGATTGTCGACGACGAGCCCCAGGTGCGGGAACTTCTGCGCACCGGCCTTGAGGGCGAGGGATATTCTGTGCTCGAGGCGAGCGACGGGCGGCAGGCGATGGAACTCATCGACCGTAACCCGGTGAGCCTCGTAACGCTCGACCTGAAGCTCGGCGGCGAGGATGGCCTGAAAGTGGCGCGCGAGTTAAGGGCAGCCCGCAATACGCCGATCATCATGATCACCGGAAAGGGCGACGCGATCGATCGGATCGTGGGGCTCGAACTCGGCGCCGACGACTACATCCCAAAGCCGTTTCTCATGCGCGAGGTGGTCGCGCGCGTGCGTGCCGTGTTGCGCCGCTATGTGAGCGGGGCAGCGTCGAGCCCCCCTGCCGCTGAGGCCGGCCTGCGCTACGGCTTCGATGGGTGGATCGTCGACCTGCCGCGCCGCGAAGTGCGCGATCCGGCGCGTGCTGTCCGCGAGCTGACAACGGCTGAGTTCAACCTGCTGGCTCTCTTCCTCCAACGGCCCGGGCGAGTGCTCTCGCGCGATGAGCTGATGGACCTTCTGAAGGGGCACGACTGGACCCCGTTGGACCGGTCGATAGACGCCCTCGTCGCGAGGCTGCGCAAGAAACTCGAACCGGAAAGCGAGCGGCCCATGTTGGTGAAGACCGTCCGCGGCGTCGGTTACGTCTTTGCCGGAAACGTGAAGCGGCTATAGGACCGCGCAGTTCGCGCTCGAGCGCAGAGATTAAGCGGCTTTGCCGTGGAGCGCGTCATAGAGCGCGACGGCGAGCTCGCTGCGCTTATACGGCTTGCGCAGAATCGGCCGGCCGCCGATCTCGAGGGGATCGTGCTGCGCCTCCTCGGCGGCATATCCGGTCGTCAGCACGACCTTAACCTGTGGCGCATGCTCACTGATCCAGCCGGCGACATCGTATCCCGACATGCCACCCGCCATGACGATGTCACTCAGTACCACGTCGATGTGCTCTCCGCTTTCGAGGGCGCGAATTGCGGCGGGGCCGCTTTCTGCTTCGAGCGCAATATAGCCTAGCCCTTCGACCCGCTGCAGAGTGATCTCGCGCACGTCGGCATTGTCTTCGACAACGAGCACCACTTCGCTGTTCTCGGAGAGCCGCACCGATTCCGCCGGCGAAGCGACTGGCGCTTGCGACTGATCCTCGGCTCGGGGCAGGTAAAGACGCACGGTCGTGCCTTTGCCAGGTGCGCTCTCGATGGCCGCATGGCCATCGGACTGCACGGCGAAACCGTAAACGGTGCTGAGGCCGAGGCCGGTACCGCGGCCCGGCTCTTTAGTCGAGAAGAACGGCTCGAACGCGCGCTCGAACACCTCGTGCGACATGCCTTCGCCGGTGTCGGTTACCGACAGCAGCACGAATTGACGCCCTTTGCCGTCGAATGGCAGCTCTTCGCCTTCGAGGTTGCGCGTCTCGACGATGAGCTCGCCGCCGTTCGGCATCGCGTCGCGGGCGTTGATCGCCAGGTTCAGGATCGCATTCTCGACCTCGCTCGGGTCGGCTTTCGTGGGCCAGAGCTTTCCTGCGAGCATCGTGGTCAGGGTAATCGGCTCGCCAATAGAGCGGCGCAGGATCTCCATCAGGCCGAGCACCAGATCGTTTAGATCGAGGACCTGCGGCGACAGGCTGCGCCGGCGTGCAAACGTCAGCAGTCGTTTCGTCAGGGCGGCCCCCATGTCGGCGGCGTCGACCGCACGCTTCAAGAGCTTGCGGTGTGCGGGGTCGCGGGTTTCTTCACCGAGCAGCTCGAGATTGCCGGTTAGGATCGTCAGGAGATTATTGAAGTCGTGGGCGACGCCGCCGGTGAGCTGGCCGAATGCCTCCATGCGCTGGGCCTGGATGAGTGCGGCGTGGGCTTCTTCGCGGCGGCGGATTTCGGCTTCCAGCTCCCGCGTGCGTTCGGCAACGCGCTCTTCGAGCTCTGAATTCGCCTTTGCCAGCTCGGCCTGGGCCCGCTTGCGTTCGGTCACGTCGCGCAATACGACCATGAAGATGCGCCGGCCGCCGATGTCCTGTTTGGCGATCGAGGCTTCGGCGGGGAACTCGGTTCCGTCCTTGCGGAGGGCAAAGATTTCCTGGCGCTCGCCCATGCGGCGCGCAGCTACGGGAGAATCGGAAAACTTCGCAACATGCGTGTTGTGGAGCGGGCGGAAGCGCTCGGGGATCAGCAGGTCGAGCGGCTGGCCGATCATCTCCTCCTTGGTATAGCCGAACATCGCAACCGCACCCTCGTTGAACACCATGATCCGCATCTGCTCGTTGAGCGAGATGATGGCGTCCGCCGCGATGGCGAGGATGGTGGAAATCTGGGATTCAGCGAGCTGCAGCGACCGCTGGTCCAGCGTGGCTGGGGCTTGAGCTTTCTTGGGCATTGGGCCGACGGATTAATAGGCTGTTGCGCAGGATAGAAGTCTATGCGGACGCGGTAATCAAGCGCCCATCCGCCCGTATAGCATCCTGACTGGGGGCGATGCCTGTCGAGAGCGCGCGCATCCAATGAAACGGGCGCCGTTTACGCAAACCCGAGGTCTGCTGCGGCGAGAGGGCCCAGCTCCGGCGGGGTGAAAAAGCCGTTCCGCGGAACCGGTACTGTGCTGGTGCATTGGGGTAAAGGAGTGCGGGGCAGAAAGTGAATTCAAGATGGAAGCGCAACGCCAGCCGCCGCAGAGGCAAGAGACCCAGCCCGGCCGGGAAAAGCCGATGGTGCCGCGGCCCGAGTTCGAGCCGCGCTTCAAGGGTGCGGACAAGCTCAAGGGCAAGGTCGTGCTGATCAGCGGCGGCGACAGCGGGATCGGTCGCGCTACGGCCGTTGCGGTCGCGCGCGAAGGTGCCGACGTCGCCATCATTTATCTCGAAGAGCACGACGATGCGCGCGAGACACAGCGGCTCGTCGAGGAGGAGGGCGCCCATGCGATCATCCTCGCCGGTGATATCGGCTCAGAGGCATTCTGCGAGCAGGCGGTCGAGCGGACTGTAGCGGAACTTGGGCGCCTAGATGTCCTCATTAACAACGCTGCCGAACAACACGAAGTGCATGGTCTGGAGGAGCTTACGCCAGCGCAACTCGAACGGACGTTTCGTACCAACGTATTCGGATTCTTTTACCTCACACGCGCAGCGCTGCCCCACCTTCACAAGGGAGCGGCGATCATCAACACGGCGTCCATCACAGCTTTCGAAGGGCACGAGACGCTGCTGGACTACAGCGCCACGAAGGGCGCAATCGTGTCGTTCACGCGCTCACTATCGCAGCTCCTGATGGACAAAGGCATTCGAGTCAACGCCGTCGCGCCGGGGCCAATCTGGACGCCGCTCATTCCAGCATCGTTCGATGCGGAAAAGACGAGCCGCCACGGCACGAGCGCTCCAATGAAACGGGCGGGGCAACCGAACGAGGTTGCGCCGTGCTTTGTATTCCTCGCGAGCGAGGATGCGTCCTACATGAGCGGCCAGGTTCTCCACCCGAACGGTGGCACGATCATCCCCTGAGCGGCGAACGGTCCAGGAGAGGCCGGCGAAAAAGCTCCAATTCTGATCCGGTGCATCATCCAGCGGTTGCTCGCAGCGCGGCAGCCCCTTTGCTGCGCCAGCGCACGAGGAATTCCAGCGGCATCGCTATTGTCCAGCGTACGCCTTCGGGGGGGAATTCGTATTCAACATTGGCGTTGAGTGCTTGACCGACGACGCGTTCGATGACGACGTGACCGAACCCTTTGACCTTTGCGGGCGCGACGCGCGGGCCGCCGTCTTCCTGCCAGCGCAGCACGAGCCGGAGATTGCCATCTTCGCCGGCCTCGAACCCCCACGATAGCCGCACCCGTCCTGAGGATGTCGAGAGGGCGCCATACTTTGCGGCATTCGTCGCTAGCTCATGCAACGCAAGGCCGAGATTCTGGGCGGCAGTTGCATTGACGAAGACGGGCTGACCTTCGCATTCGAGGGCCTCGGATGTGGCGCCGATGAACGGTTGCAGCACGGCGCGGATCAACTCCTCCAGCGAGGCGCCGGTCCAATCCTCGGCGACGAGGAGGTCGTGCGAGGCCGATAAGCTCTGCAGGCGCTGGATGAGCTGCGATTGCAGTACGGTGACATCGGAGCTCGTGCGTGCCGTCTGGCGCACCATGGCGACGATCACGGCCAGAAGGTTCTTCGTGCGGTGAGAAAGTTCGCGCATCACCATGCGCAGATGCTTCTCGACCCGCTTGCGCTCGGTCACATCGCGGAAGACGGCGGAGAAGCCAAAGATACGTCCATCGGGACGGCGCATCGGAGCAACGTTTATCGCGACGTCGAGAAGTGTGCCGTCTTTTCGCCGCCGCAGGGAATCCTTCAACACTTGCTGGCCGCGCCGCAGGTGGCGGTATTTGTCGTCGAACTCGGCTTGCGCATCGTCCGGGAACAACAGGCGCTCGGATTTTCCGATCACTTCCTCTGCGGTGTACCCGAACATAATTTCAGCGCCGGGGTTCCACGACTGGATGATGCCGTCGCTGGACATCGAAATGATGCCGTCCGCCGAGGTTGCGACGATGGTGGCGAGCTGGGCGTTCTTCTCCGCTTCCTCGAGGTGCTCGGTGATATCGGTATTGGTGCCGAACCAGCGAATGACGTTGCCTGCATCATCGCGGATCGGCATGGCGCGTGAGAGGAACCAGCGAAAGACGCCATCGCGCCCTTTGAGGGGGAATGTATCCTCCCAAACCTCGCCCGACGTCAGACATCGATTGATCTTCTCCATGACGCGGTCGACGTGCTCGGGGTGCTGACGCAGCGGCCAGCCCCAACGCTTGGCTTCCTCGAAGGGTAGACCGGTGTAGTCGAACCAGCGCTTATTGTACCAGAAGATGTTGCCTGCATCGTCGGCCATCCAGGCAAATGCGGCTATGTTGTCTGCAAGCGTGCGAAATCGTGATTCGCTCTCGCGCTGGGCGCGCTCCGCGTAAACCCACGGCGTCGTATTGACAATAATGCCGAGCACGCCCGCTATCTTCCCGTCTACGCCGCGAACCGGGCTGTAGTCGAGATTGACCCAGACGTCCTCCGGTTCGGACCGAAGCCGCAGGCTGAAATGCTTGTCGCGAAAAGATAGAGATTCCCCTGCGAAGACGCTCTCGATGACACGTTGGTTGAATTCGGCGACCTCGGGCCAACCTTCGGAAACGGGGCTGCCGAGGAGCTCGGGGTGGCGAGCACCCGCGAACGCTGCATAGCCATCGTTGTAAATCATCGTGCCCTCTGGCCCCCACAGGAGCACCATCGGAACGGGCGATGCGGTGATGATGTCGACCGCCGTCTTCAGCGTGTTTGGCCAGCTCTCAACTGGACCGACCGGCGTCTTGCTCCAGTTGAACTGCTGGATTTGATTTTTCATCTCAAAGCGCGTGGACGAGGGCATGGGTGGGTGGGTGCCTGTAAACAACTTAACTCTTCAACTTCGGTTCCCATCCGATTCCTTCAGGACGCAGACGGTGGAACCAATACGCATCACATCGGATTTTCCACCAGCATCATTTAGCTTTCATGCCACGAGGAGCATCATGGGCAATCTACTCTACTGGGCCGTCGTCTTTCTCGTAGTTGCACTCGTTGCGGCGTTTTTCGGTTTCGGCGGCGTGGCGGGCGTTGCTACCGAAGGTGCCCGGATGCTGTTCTGGGTCGCGATCATTCTGCTGGTCGTGTCGCTCATTGGCGGCGTGCTGCGCCGCCGATAAGCAAGCTACGTGCAAAGGTACCGGAAATTAAGCATGAGGGGCAATAGGTTAAGGTGATGCCGGCCCCTTCGTTGAACACGCTGCGGCGGCAGAGGAACTTTTCACGCTGTTGAGCGTTTCCAGCCGGTTACGAGACATGGCCAAGTAGGCGACGTATAAAGGGGAGAGCATGTCCATCTCGGAAATCATCGCGCCGCAGCTGCCTTACCTGAGGCGCTTTGCGCGTGTCCTTTCTGGTAGTCAGGAGAGCGGCGACGCCTACGTTGTTGCTATGCTGGAAGCTATCGCGGCAGAGCCGGCAATGTTCCCTGTCGATCTGGAGCCGCGGGTTGCCACCTATCAGGCATTCCTCGATGTGTGGAACTCGGTACAACTCAACCAGACAAAGTACGACGCACCGGTTCCCGAGCGCTTGGCGGCCGCAGATCGCAAGCTCGAAGCCATCACGCCGAGAGCCCGGCAGGCTTTCCTCCTGATGGCCGTTGAGGAGTTCCCGACCTCCGATACGGCAACGATCTTGCGCACGGACGAAGCGGACGTGAAGGCCCTGGTCGATCAGGCCGCATCCGAGATTGCAGAGCAAGTGGCGACGAACGTTCTCATCATCGAGGACGAGCCGATGATTGCCCTGGATCTTGCCGATCTGGTCACCGGCCTCGGCCATGACGTCAGCGAAACAGCACGCACTCACACCGAAGCTGTGGCCGCATTCCAAAAGCATCGCCCGGGGCTCGTCCTCGCTGACATCCAGCTGGCCGATGGCAGCTCAGGCCTGGAAGCTGTCAACGAGATTCTGCAATCGTTTGATGTGCCGGTGATCTTCATCACCGCTTATCCCGAGCGTTTGCTGACCGGCAGCCGGCCCGAGCCGACATTCCTCATCAACAAGCCGTTCCGCACGGAGACTGTGCAGGCTGTCATCAGCCAGGCGCTGTTCTTTGACTATAAGGCGCATCGTCCGGACGCGCAGGTCGCCTCGGCTTAACGCCGGGGCGATTTTTCCGGTTCAAGATGCAACGAAGGCGGGCACTGCCCGCCTTTTTCGTTGAGAACCGGAGATTTTTCTTGCCGCTTGCCGCCCTTGCTAGAGCACGCGAGCGGTCCGCGTTCGGCTCCCCGATGGCGGCGCGGTGGGCTCTTTCGTACCGGAGCCCTTTTGCTCGGGCGGTGTCGTCGACATCAGCTCGTGGAGGCGCGAGCGCGCACGGTTGACGCGGCTCTTCACCGTGCCGACGGCGCAGCCGCAGATGTTGGCTGCGTCCTCATACGAGAAGCCTTCCGCGCCGACGAGGATGAGCGCTTCACGCTGGTCCGGCGGAAGCTTTGCCAAGGCGACGTTGAGATCCAACAAATCCAGGTGACCCTGCTGCTCCGGTGGAACGGAGAGCTTGGCGGCGAGTTGGCCTTCGCTATCTGCAACCTCGCGCTTGGTTTTGCGCAGCTCGGAAAAGTAGGCATTCCTCAGGATGGTGAAGAGCCAGGCTTTGAGGTTGGTACCTTGCTCAAATGAATCGAGATGGTTCCAGGCCTTTACCAGCGCTTCCTGCACGAGATCGTCGGCGCGGTCGCGGCTACCGCACAGCGATATGGCGAAGGCGCGCATGTTGGGTATGGCAGCGACAAGGTCGTCGCGGAGGGCGCTATCGTGCCGTTGCGGTCCGCTCAATTGCTCTCCTCCCCTTCGCGCCGGTTGCGTTCAGGCGTCTGGGCTTCCTTGCCTTCGAGCTGTTTGATCAGATCCGTAATGCGGTCGGGAACGGGCGAATTCAACAGCTCACCATAGGCGGCTCGGAGCTGCTTGCCGAGGATACCCGGCAGCACATCCTGATTGCGGGCTCGCGCGCCTTTGGCGGCATCTTTGGAATCTTCAGATGCCGCTGCGGATTTCGTCTTGTTATCGGGCTGGCGCTCGCGCGTTTTGGGATCATTCGGAGACCGCGTGGCCGCGGTCACTCCTTCGTCCGCTGCCGCGGCTTGTCGAACTTGGCTTTGCATGGTCTCCCCCGGCCGAGAGTCCCCAAGGGCAGCCCCGTAGGGCTTTTCCCAAGGGGCCTTCTTCTCTTCCGACATATATCTGGCCCTCCCGCTTCCCCGCTTTTGTTTCTCTGCCGCCCGGGCGAGACCGGGGCTTATGCGGACACGGACCATAACATCCGGTGAGTAAGCCTACACAACGTACACCGGACCGAAAAGTTCCGATCGGCTCAGCGAGCCGCGGTATTCACCGCGGGCTCGCCATTCATGACCGTCCGGGGAGGTGGCCGATTAGGTCGGAAATGATGGATTGACGGCTCACCAACGGCTCATAGCCTCATCGACTTGCTTTTTTACCGCGTCCTTGGCGATGCCATAGCGCTCCTGAATCTTACCTTCGAGCTGCTCACGGTTTCCGTCGATCTGGTCAAGCTCGTCGTCGGTAAGCTTTCCCCACTGCTCTTTCACTTTGCCACGAAACTGTTTCCAGTTGCCGCTGATGCGATCCCAATTCATCGAGCACTCCCTGGTGTGTTAAGCTGAGCATCAGCCTAACGGTGGCGCGGCCGAGAAGTTCCCCTTGTGGTTTGCGACGGGGCCACCGCGCTGCGTCAAAATGATTGCCGTCCAGCGCCCGGAACTGGCTTGGCCTTCAGACGTTTCGGCTTTCTAGCGCACGCACTGGCGGGGGCTCCAATGGGCAATAATTCCGTGCGACCCGTACCCGATGCTTGAGCGGCTCCGTCAAAGTCGCTGGTCGATACAGGCGCAACTGCTCCTCTATAGCTCCGCGCTACTCATTCCCGCGCTGATATTCAGCGGCTTGATGATTTTGCGCTCGGCTTCGCTCGAACGCACCGCCATGGAGGACGAGATCACCGACGTCGTGCGCTCGCTGGCTACGGCCATCGACCGCGAACTCTCGGCGACGACGACCACGCTGAATGCGCTCGCCTCATCTCCCGCGTTGACGGAGGGCGATCTCAAGGCCTTCTACAATCAGGTGATTGCGGCGCGGGAGGTGAGCAGCAACGATTTCATCCTCAGCGACACTAAGGGCAAACAACTGCTGTCAACGCGAGGCGACGAAGCTGATCCCGGGGGACCATCCCTGGATGCGAAACAGATCCTGCAAGGAGGGGCAGCATACGTTTCCAATGTCCATCCAGCCCCAACGGCGGGTGGCGCAACACCCAAGGGCGGATCGGCTTTCAACATCAGCGTTCCGGTGAGACGCGGCCAACGGGCGATCTACGTCCTCAGTGCATCAATCTCCCCGCAGCGCATCCTAGAAATCTTGCAGCGAGCGGAACTCGATCCGGGTTGGATCGCGGTGGTCACGGACCGGGCGGGTACGGTCGTTGCTCAATCGCAGGACGATGACGCGCAGAAAGATCTTGCGCGTGGCAAAGGTCAGGTGCCTGCAGCAGGCACGCCAGCCGCCATGTGGCGCGGTACAGGCAGCAACGGTGAGGCGCTCTTGCGAACGTCCACCTATTCGCGCCAGTCCGGCTGGCTCGTCTCGGCGAGCGTCCCGGAATCCATAGCGAACAGACCGATCGTTCGCTCTTGGATGCTCGTCGCAACGCTCGCAGTCAGTTTTGCGCTTCTTTCCGCGCTTCTTGCTTACCTCTTCGGCCGGCGCATTTCAGATCCAATCCGTGCGCTTGCCTACGGTGCGCACCAGCTAGGTCGTGGCCAGAGTGTGTCGCCGATACAATCGTCGATCCTGGAGGTGCGTGCGGTCGGTGAAGCGCTGGCACGCGCGAGCGAAAGACGCCAGCAGATGGAGCACTCCCTTCGGGAAGGTGAAGACCGGTTGCGACTGGCATTGCAGTCGGCGGACACCGGGACATGGGATTGGGATCTCGTCAATGGCACGCTCACATGGGACCGGCGGATGCGCGAGCTGTGGGGCCTCAACGCCGACGATCCCGTTTCTCGGGACGTGTTCGTTGCGGCACTCAATCCGCAGGACCGGCAAGCGGCGCTCGCCGCCATCGAACGCGCTAAGGACGCCAACGCCGAGTACGACGTCGAATACCGCGTCACAGGCGTGCGCGATGGTCAGGAGCGCTGGGTCGCCGTGCGGGGGCGGGCTCAGTTCGTCGACGGCAAAGCGGTGCGTATGACCGGCACGGCGCGTGACATCACCGAGAGTAAGCGCTGGGAGGAGCACATTCGCCTGCTGATGCGCGAGGTGACGCACAGATCAAAGAATCTACTTGCGGTCATTCAGGCGATGGCGCGGCAGACCAAACTCGCCAGCCGCGATGTCGATGATTTCGAGGTTCGCTTTTCTGGCCGCCTTCAGGCGCTCGCCGCGTCCCACGACCTGCTGGTGCAACGCAATTGGCACGGCGTCTCCATGCGCGAACTCGTGCGCTCGCAGCTCGGTCACTATCTCGACCAACACGCCGGCCAGATCGCCATTCAGGGCGAGAGCCTCATCGTGACACCTGAGGCGGCGCAGAACATTGGGCTCGCGGTGCACGAGCTATCGACAAACGCGGCTAAATATGGCGCCCTTTCAGTGCCGGAAGGCCGGGTGGAGGTGCGATGGTCGCGGACCGGCTCCGATGGTGATGCGCGGCTGCAGGTGCAATGGATTGAGAGCGGCGGCCCAGCGGTTGAGCAGCCGCGGCGGCGCGGCTTCGGTCAGGTGGTGACCGAGCAGCTTGCGGCGCGCGCTCTTCAGGGTACAGCGGATCTCAGGTTCGAAGCGGAGGGCGTGCGCTGGACGCTGGATATTCCGCCGAGTCATCTACTCGATAGTTGAGTTGCACTTTAGTCGCGCGGCAGCAGTACGAAGTGAGCGCTACCGGAACTTTCGCCAGGATCGCCGTGTTGAAGAACAAAACGAGATGCTAAGCGAGAAAGCCAAAGGTGAACATTGATAGAAGCCAAGAGCTTACGAAGCTGATCGGACGGAGGCTGCGGGAAGCGTTTGCAGGCTGGGATGCGGAAACCATCCCTCCATCAATCGCAGGTGGGATCGCTAAAATAAGGCGCATGGAGACAAATATCGATGATGCTGCGGCGGAGGCGGTGGAAGGCGAACGACGAGGCGAAGCCACTCCGCCCTCCCGCATCAATCGGCCGAACGGGGGTTCGGATTGAGCTTTGCTGCACGAGCTTCGACTCCAGCGTTCTTCAGAAGTTAGCGTAGAGAAGGACGCCGGTGGATGGGAGACAGGAAGAGGCTCCTGACAGGCCAGGTGCCCTGCCAGCTTTGTCCGCTCCGCAAACAGAAGATCTTCCGGCCTTTCACGCCTGAGGAGCTTGCGTTCGTCATCACCTTCAAGACGGGCGAAGTTAGGCTGAAGGCCGGAATGGCGCTGTTTCTTGAAGGCTCCCACAGCAAACACCTCTACACGGTGCTCTCAGGGCTGGCTTTTCGATACAAGCTGCTCCCTGACGGCCGTAGGCAAATCCTCAACTACTGCATGCCGGGAGATTTCCTGGGGCTTCAGGGTTCGGTGATGCGGGAGATGCAGCACTCGGTGGAGGCGCTGGCGGACATGGTGCTATGCGTCTTCCAGCGCGAAGGGCTTTGGCGCCTATTCGAGACGCACGCCGGGCTTTCGTTCGACGTCACGTGGCTCGCGGCCCGCTCCGAGCAGCTTTTGGATCAGCAGTTGCTTTCCGTTGGCCGGCGGACTGCACTGGAGCGATGCGCGCACCTGCTACTGCATCTGGCCGACCGCGTCGCGGAAGTCGGACTTGCTTCCTCACGCAATCGCATTCGGATCCCTATCACGCAGCAACATATCGCCGACACACTGGGTCTGTCGCTGGTGCATACAAACCGCACGCTTGGCCGCCTCGTGCGCGAGAGTGCGATTCGCTGGCGGGAACAGGAGTTCGAGATACTCAACCGCAACCGTCTGGCGGAGCTTGCGGGGGATGGCAGTGCGCCCGAAACTGTACGCCCGCTGCTTTAGGCGATCCACCGCGCGCGCATAGCTTTCACTGACGTTTCAGGCACTCGGCGATTGCTTCGGCGAGCGAGAGCATGACATAGGGCTTGCGCACGATAGGCATAGTGAGGAAGCGCTCCGGAAACATGCCCGTGTCGCCGTAGCCGGTGGTGAAGATGAAGGGGATGTCGCGTTGCTGCAGCAGCTCCGCCACCGGAAAGGACGTCGTACCTCCAAGGGCGACATCCAACACGCCGATGTCGACATCTGCATCGGCAAGCCATTCGATAGCCGTGTCCACGGTCGTGAAGGCATGCACGCTGACCGCGCCCAGGTCCCGCAGCATGCTTTCGGTATCGAGGGCGATGATGGTCTGATCCTCTAACAGGAGGACCCGCAGGTTAGCTGCCGGGCCTTGCCGGTCTCGGCTGATAGGATCAGCCGGGAGGGGGGGATCGGAGGAGCTTGCTGTGTCCGGTGAAAAGCACGGCCACGCGCGGAAGTTGCGCGAGCGATGCCAAAGCGGAGGAGAGAGGACGGCCAATCGTCACCAATCGATGCAGGGATGCCCAAAACACCCACCCATACCGACTGCGTGGCGCCCGTGCGATGTCATTTGATGTATGACCGGCGTGATTGTCCCGGTGCGGTTTCCAACGCCTTAACGTGCCGCGCCAAGGCCGTCATGCTTCACCGCCTCCTTGAGGCGTCCCCGTAACTCGGGCGCGGGGCCGGGGAGGCTGGCGCCCGAGTTTTTTTGCGTCCGACAGGGGCGCTAAGCGGCTTCGCGGTTCAGCTTGCTCTCGGCCAACTTGCTGAGCTTATCGTCGGCGCCGTATTCCTCTTTCAGCGTCTTCGAGAGTAGCTTCACCGCGTCGGGGAGATCGAGAAGCTCGCCCCAGGCGATCAGCGTGCCATAGCGGGTGATCTCGTAGTGTTCCACGGCCTGTGCCGCGGCGAGCATGGCAGCATCGCGCGTGTCGGGATCCTTGATGTGCTTCATCAGGTCCTCGCCTTCCTTCAGGATGCCTTCGATCGCCGGGCACTTTTCGCCTTCCGCACGCTTGCCGAGCAACTTGAAGACTTCCTCAAGGCGGGCAACTTGCTCTTTCGTCTCCTCAAGGTGGTTGTCGAAAGCGCGCGCGAGCTCTTTTGAATCGGCAGCCTTCGCCATTTTCGGCAGCGCTTTGATGATCTGATTTTCGGCGAAGTAGATATCTTTCAGGGTGTGAACGAAGAGATCGGAAAGATTTTCGACTTTCATCTGTGCCTCCGTGGACCGAGCTGTGTGTCCGATCAACGTCGCGCGGATATGCGAGTTCCTCCTGCGCCAGGCCGCGCTGCTGAACATGATTTGGCCGAGTTTGAAGATAATCTGCAGCGGGGTTCAAACGAAGTAGGCGTAGATGTTGGCGCATAGCTCGCGCCATCGCCGCTTGCTGCGTTGATGGGGAGGGTGAGACCATGGGCGCAATCATGATCCGGTGTCCGGCAACGAACGAACTCATTCCCGTCGGTATCGACACGGACAAAGACAGTTTTTCCGTACTGCCCGACGTGGTTGCCGCTCCGGTGCAATGTCCCGCTTGTGGCGGACAACACTCCTGGTCTAAGCGCGATGCGGTTTTGGAGACGACCATGCGCGTACGCCCGCGCAGTTATAAAAATTAGCGTAGGACAACGACGCGCGAAGCCACGCTCGCGGCGTAATACCTTTCGGAAAGAAGGCCGCGTAAGTCGTGCGCTTGCGAGCCCTTAAGCGCGTCGGGGCGCTTAAGCTGCGTCCGCAAATTTCTCCAGCGCGGCGATATCCGGGATGCGCAGGCGTTGTTCGCCCGCGTCCGCCAGAATTCCTCGCGTCTTCAGTTCGCTCAGCACGCCGGCAAACGTATCTACGCTCATGCCGAGCTGCTCGGCGACGGTGCCGGACGTGAGTTCGTCTGCAACTGTGCTCGGATCGCGTCCTTCGCGTGCGCTCAACTGCGCGAGGGCGGCAAGAAATGAAGCCACGCGCCTCGCCGGCGCATTCTGCGTGCTTTGCAGCGCGCGCAGACGCAGATATTCGAACTCGCGATCGGCAGCGGCTGCGTAGCGAGCCGACAGCATCCCGTCACTTTCCACCAGGCGGTCGAACTCTGCCGTGCTCACCGAACTCACAATGGTGCGGGCTGCGGCCTGCGCCGTGCTCGCGTGAAAGTCCATGTGGCCGAAGCCGATGACGTCGCCGGGAAAGGCGAACTCGATCACTTCATGACGGCCGTCCGGCCACCGGACGTAGTGGCAAAGCGCGCCGCGCTCGACCCGATAGATTTCTCCGCGTGGATCACCGGCATGGAACAGGGTCTCACCGCGATTGAGGCGGCGCACCCGCGCGCCGCTGTGCGCGGGGAGCAAGGCAACGGCCTGATCAACGACTGGGTCGGCTATTGGCGGGGACGAAGCTAGCATTGATGGCACCATGACGGCTCATGTCGGTCGACGTGGGGATTTCAGCTGCCACAATCAAGTCAAAATCTAAGCTGTCTCAACCCACTAGGGCGGTTGGTTATCACTACAACGGGAAGCGCCATTAGCTGTTCCCTGCAAAACAGGGACATTGTTCGCACCGAAGCGAAGACATTCGCCGCTATGGCGAGAAAGTCTCGCTCTGCTCGTCGGGGCGGGGCGAAGCGGCGATTTTATTTATTCTCGTTAGGCGCCAGTCCTCGTTGCTGAGGGACTAGTTGCGCTGAATTGGATGGAACCGGCCGGGTGAGAAATCGTTCTTCAACCATGTTGCCGCTCTGGCACCAGCCGCTTCACTCCACCGCGACTGAAGCATTTCAACTTGGCCGGGAAAGAGGAAAATATCGACATGAAGACGTTAGTTACAATTGCATCGGTTGTAGCATTGATGGCCGCTCCGGCATTCGCGCAGGAGGCAACGGCGCCATCGGCTCGGGCGCCGGCCGCTACCGCAGCCACGCCAATGCCGGCAGCGAACCTCAGCGCAGGCGACGTTTCAGCGAAGGAACTGCTGCGCCAGAGCGTGAAGAACGGCGCCAATGAAACTGTCGGTGACATCAACGACGTTTTGATTGCGAAGGATGGGAAGATCGCCGCGGTGATTGTCGGTGTGGGCGGCTTCCTCGGGTTGGGTGAGAAGGACGTCGCGTTGCCGTTCGAGCAGCTGACCATTGCAAGCGACGCGAACGGCAAACTCGCCGTGAGTACTGCAGCTACGAAGGAAGGCCTTCAGTCGGCGCCCGAATACGTGAGACCGAAACACCGCTCCTAAACGCGACGCAATCGGCGCACACTTACAAGCGGCCCGGGCAACCGGGCCGCTCAGTCGAGGTTCTTCTTGCCCCGGCGCTGCCGAGAAACTTTACACCGGCAAGCTATTTCTTCGTTTTATGGAGCTTGAGAATGGAGAGAGAAAAAGTTCTCACGCCGACAGAAGCGCGGCAGGCCTCGCCCAGGCGCGCAAATCTTCGCGTTCTCGCGACGTCACTGTTATTGGCCGTCATTGCCGCGGCTGCGCTCTATGGTGTGTTCTACTTCGCGGACACTCACATGAGCACGCCAGACCCTGCCCCCACGCAGGAGACGGCGCCCGGGCCCTAAAGAGAAGATGCGCCGCCCAGACATAAAAAGGGGCAGCCCGCAGCCACCCCTCTAGCTTCCAAAGAGCGTACGTGGTGCCTATTCCATGCCACTGCTGCGCCATGTAGACGTCGATTTGCATTTGCGACACACGCGCTCTCCCGCCCACGCACTGGGGAACGGATCGCGACAGAGCAGACACTTCCTGATTTTCTGCTCGGAGGCGCGCCGCGCCTCCCTCTCCGCCTCGCAGACGTCCGCGCCTGAGTCGCAGCAGCCGTCATGGCAGTCGGCGAAGGCACCGGAGTGTTCCTTAAAGCTGGTCAATTCGTCCTCAACCACGTTCGCCACTTCGCTAGTTGTTTACGACCTAAAGCGTTCCAACGCCGCCGCAGCCCAGGCGTTTCCAGCAAAAAGGTTGAGAAATTCTGGACACTGGCCGGATAGGGCGCGGGGAACGCATGGTCCGGGTTCGGTATATCGGTGGGATAGACCCGCATTTCAAGGCGAATCCCTCAGTGCGCGGCGAAAAGTGCAATTTTACGTGCGATGATTTGGCCTGAGACCCAAAAAGGGTTCCCGCCGGGCCATTTAGCGAATGCTGTTCAGGGTTGATGTTCGCACAGTGGTCCGTGGAGGTAAGTCGCCGAAGGCTGCGCGCGGCGGGCAGTCACGGCAAAACCTCGTCATAATGATCCGTGGCGCTGCTGCCTCCGGAGCGGCCTCAATCGTCGGGAGCTTTCATGTCTCGATCGGGGACCCGATCACCGCGATGCGTGTGCAACTGGAATCGCCAAGAGCCATGGACTGCAATCCATGCGATTGGGCGAGCCGCACCTTTTGCGAAGGTAGACATCCCTTAATCGACTACTATGTTTCATGCCCCATATCGGCACCGGCAATGCAAGCGGACGAGAACACACTCAATGAACGAGGATCCAAGCCGTTGGATGTGGTCGGAAGCGTGCGAGATGCTGGCGCGCGCGGAGCGCATGCACCGCCAGTTCTTCCAGCCTGTCCGCTCCTACGCGGGCCGCCCCGCTTGGGAGCCGCCTGCGGATGTACTTGAAGACGAGCGCGGCGTTCTTGTGATCGTTGCGCTACCCGGGGTGAACCCGGAACAAGTGGAGGCGGTTATCGACGGTGGGGACCTCGTGGTCATCGGTGCCCGCACTATGCCGGCTGAGTTCGGCTCGGCCATCATTCACCGCCTCGAGCTGCCGCAAGGACGTTTCGAACGCCGGCTGCGGCTTCCGGTCGGCCGTTACAGCGATGTGCGGCGCAGGTTTGCCGATGGGTGTCTCTTGGTGCTGTTGTCGAAAGTGGAGCCGGGCCTTGGCTGAAATGAAAATGGATGCGCCGAACCCGCAGGATAAAGGGCAGTCCTCTGCGCCTGCGCCGCCACTACCTGCCGACGCCATTGCCATTATTCCCGTACGCGAGATGACGCTGTTTCCGGGTGTCGTCCTTCCGGTGACCGTCGGGCGGCCGCGCTCGATTGCGGCGGCGCAGAGCGCCGTGCGCGAGCAGCGGCAGGTGGGCATTCTGATGCAGCGCGACGGCGAGCAGGCCGAGCCGCAGCCCATCGATCTGCACCGCATCGGCACGGTGGCGAATGTCGTGCGTTATGTGACGGCGCCGGATGGCTCGCACCATCTCGTGGTGCAGGGCGATGAGCGTTTTCAGGCAGTGGAGTTCCTCACGGGGTGGCCGTTTCTTGTTGCTCGCGTGCACAGGATTTCTGAATCGGAGCAGCGCTCGCATGAGATCGAGGCGCGCTTCATCAACCTCCAGCGTCAGACTATCGAGGCCCTCGAGCTGCTGCCACAGGCGCCGCAGGAAATGATTCTGGCGGTGCAGAACGTGCGTGCGCCGGGCGCGCTCGCGGACCTCGCGGCCGCATACATGGACCTTACGCCTTCCGAGAAGCAGGAGATCCTAGAGACCATCGATGTCTCGGCTCGGATGGAAAAGGTCTCGGGGCTGCTCGCGCATCGCATCGAAGTGCTACGGCTGTCGCAGGAGATCGGGCGCCAGACGAAGGCCGCGCTCGACGAGCGTCAGCGCGAGGTGCTTCTGCGCGAGCAGATGGCTGCCATTCAGCGCCAGCTAGGCGAGGGCGAGCAGTCGAAGGCGCAGGACATCGCAGACCTTTCTGAAGCCATCGCCAAGGCAGGTATGCCGAAGGAGGTGGACGACGCCGCGCGCAAGGAGCTGCGCCGCCTGGAGCGCATGCAGGAGGCTTCGCCCGATTACGGCATGACGCGCACCTATCTCGATTGGCTCATCGAGCTTCCGTGGAAGCTGCCCGAGGAAACGCCGATCGACATCAAGGAGGCGCGCCGCGTTCTCGATGAGGATCATTATGGTCTCGACAAGATCAAGCGTCGCATCGTCGAGTTCCTCGCTGTTCGCAAGCTGGCGCCGGAAGGCAAGGCGCCGATCCTGTGCTTTGTCGGGCCGCCGGGCGTCGGCAAAACTTCGCTCGGCCAGTCGATCGCGCGGGCGATGAACCGCAGGTTCGTGCGCGTTTCTCTCGGCGGCGTGCACGACGAGGCGGAGATTCGTGGCCATCGCCGCACCTACATCGGCGCGCTGCCGGGCAATATCATCCAGGCCATCCGCAAGGCGGGTTCTCGCAATTGCGTGATGATGCTGGACGAAATCGACAAGCTCGGGTCGGGTATTCAAGGCGATCCGCGCGCGGCGCTGCTGGAGGTGCTCGATCCGGAGCAGAACAACACGTTCCGCGACAACTATCTCGGCGTGCCGTTCGATCTTTCGCGCGTCGTTTTCATCACTACCGCCAACGTGCTCGATCAGATCCCGGGCCCGCTCCGTGACCGCATGGAGGTGATCCAGCTCTCCGGATATTCGGCGGAAGAGAAATTCAACATCGCCAAACGCTACCTGGTCAACCGGCAGCTCGAAGCCAACGGTCTGAAACCGGGGCAGGTGGAGTTGGATGATGAGGCGCTGCAGCAGATCATCGGCCTCTACACGCGCGAAGCGGGCGTGCGCAATCTAGAGCGGGAGATCGGCAAGGTGCTGCGCCACGCGGCGGTGCGCATTGCGGAAGGCGAGGACGGGCCGATCCGCATCGGTGCGGGGGACCTTCCTGCTATTCTCGGTGCGCCGGTATTCGACAGCGAAGTTGCAATGCGCACATCCGTGCCGGGCGTGGCGACGGGCCTCGCCTGGACGCCGGTGGGCGGCGACATTCTCTTCATCGAGGCGACGCGCTCGCCGGGTAACGGCAAGCTCATCCTCACAGGCCAGCTCGGAGAGGTGATGCGCGAGAGCGCCCAGGCGGCCCTGTCGATCGTGAAGAACCGCGCCGGCCAGCTCGGCGTCGATGATAAACTGTTCGAGAAGAGCGACATCCATGTACACGTTCCAGCGGGCGCCATTCCGAAGGATGGTCCTTCGGCAGGTGTTGCGATGTTCATCGCGCTCGCCTCGCTGATGACAGATCGTCCGGTGCGCTCCGACACTGCGATGACCGGCGAAATCTCCTTGCGGGGCCTTGTGCTACCCGTGGGCGGGATCAAGGAGAAGCTGGCGGCTGCCGCGCGGGCGGGCATCACGCGCGTAATGCTGCCGGCCCGCAACCGCAAGGATATCGAGGATCTCTCGGAAGAAACTCGTAAGCAGCTCGAGCTGATCTGGCTGGAGAAGGTCGAGGATGCGATGGCCGCGGCCCTAGAGGACCATCCGGTCACGGAAGCGGCGCAGTAGCAGCAACCTCCGGCGCGGCCTCGCCTACGGGAGAGCCTGCAGGAGAATGGCGATGCGCGGCCGGGGGGAGGGCCGCCTTAAATGTCGCACGCAGCTCGCCCCTCGCGCAGGTGCCCGGGCCGTGCTAGAGGCGCGGCATGACATCCCTGCAGAAAGATACCCCGGACGAGAAGAAGCGAGGCAAGGTGCCGACCGTGGGCTTCGTGTCCCTCGGCTGCCCGAAGGCGCTGGTCGATTCCGAACGTATCCTCACCAAGTTGCGCGCCGAGGGCTATCGGGTCGCACCCGACTATGCGGGGGCGGACGTGGTGGTGGTGAATACCTGCGGATTCCTCGATTCTGCCAAGCAGGAAAGCCTCGACGCCATCGGAGAGGCCATGGCCGAGAACGGGCGTGTGATCGTCACCGGTTGCTTCGGCGTTGAGGAAGGGCGGATCAGGGAAGCCCACCCGGGCGTGCTTGCTGTCACTGGCCCCCATCAGTACGAGCAGGTGGTGAAGGCAGTGCACGACGCCGCGCCGCCGATCCACGATCCGTTCATCGATTTGGTACCTGCGGAAGGTTTGCGGCTTACGCCGCGCCACTACGCGTACCTCAAGATTTCCGAGGGCTGCAACAATCGGTGCTCGTTCTGCATCATTCCGCAGCTGCGTGGTGACCTCAAAAGCCGCCCCTCAAACCACGTGATGACGGAAGCGGAGCGCCTGGTGAAAGCGGGCGTGAAGGAGCTGCTGGTCATCAGCCAGGACACGAGCGCGTACGGCCTCGATCTCAAGTACGCTGAAAGCCAGTGGAAGGGGGAGGGGCTTCCCGCACGCTTCCTGCCGCTATGCGAGGCGCTGGGCGAGCTCGGTGCGTGGGTGCGGTTGCACTACGTCTACCCCTATCCGCACGTCGACACCGTCATTCCGTTGATGGCCGAGGGGAAGATCCTCCCCTATCTCGACATCCCCTTCCAGCATGCTTCGCCCGCAGTGCTGAAGGCGATGCGGCGCCCGGCACACCAAGAGAAGACCTTGGAGCGCATCCGCCGCTGGCGGGATGTCTGCCCCGACCTTGCGATCCGCTCCACCTTCATTGTCGGCTTCCCCGGGGAGACGGAAGAGGATTTCGAGTTCCTGCTCGACTGGATGCGCGAAGCCGAGCTCGCGCGCGTCGGCTGCTTCCGTTACGAGCCGGTTTCCGGTGCGCCGGCGAACGATCTTGAAGGCGCGGTGGCGCCCGAGGTGAAGGACGAGCGCTGGCATCGCTTCATGGAGACGGCCAAAGAGGTGAGCGAAAAGCGGCTCGCGCGTATCGTGGGCCGCGAGATTGATGTCATCGTCGACGAGGTCGACGATGAAGGTGCGATGGCGCGATCCAAGTGGGATGCGCCGGAGATCGACGGCAGCGTCTTCCTCAATGGGGAGACGGATGTGAAGCCCGGCGATATCCTCACCGTGCGCGTCACCAACGCTGACGACTACGACCTCTGGGCGGAGCGCGTGCGCGGCTAATTCCGCTTCGTTATCGATCGTCTCATACCTGTGGGTTTTGCTCCGGCGCGGAACTTCATCCGTTGGCGCCGCGTTGGCGCATTGAAGCACCGCAAGCGCAGCCCGGAGATCCCAATGGGACTTTTTACGCGAGAGTTGAAGTCGCTCGACGACCTTTTTCTGCATGGCCTGAAGGACATCTACTATGCAGAAACTCAGATTGTTAAGAACCTGCCGAAGTTGATCGAGGCGGCAACGAACGCCGAACTGAAGAAGGGCCTTAAGCAGCATCTCGTTGAGACCGAGCAGCAGGTAATCCGTCTCGAACGGGCGTTCGAGCTCCTAGGGGAAAAAGCCAAAGGCACACGCTGCCCCGGAATCGACGGCATTCTCACCGAGGGCGAGGAGCTGCTTGCCGACGTCGAAGGCCGCACGCCAACCAATGCGGCGGTTGTTGCTTCGGCGCAGGCTGTCGAGCACTACGAAATCACGCGTTACGGCACTCTCATCGCCTGGGCGCATGAGCTGGGGAAGGACGAGCTGGTGCCTCTCCTCGAGCGCAACCTGCGCGAGGAAAAGGCTGCCGACAAAAAGCTCACCATCGTCGCCGAAGCACGCGTCAATAGGGGTTCGCGCGGCAGGCGCAAGGTCAGCACCAAGCGGCGCACAGCGGGAGTGCGTAAGGCCGCGGGGGTGCGCAAGTTGGCGAAGGCACCGGCGAAGCAGCGCAAGCGCCCGGCAGCGTCACGCCGTCGCGCGAGCTGACGAGCACAGCGTCGCGTAGACTGCGAGCGTCCCGGGCGCCCGCAGCGGGCGGTCTTCAGCAAGGTTCAGGCGGCGAGAGTGTTCGCGAGCACGATGATCGCGGCGCCGGCCGCTATGGTGGCGCACAGCACCCAAGACCGCAGTTTCAGCGAGCGCTCGATGCGGCGGGCATAATCGGGGAATGCTTCGAGTTCCGCGAGCTTTCGGCTCACTGCCTCGAAGCTGTGATAGGCGTGGAAATCGCCTTTGCTGCACGACTCGATGCGATCAAGGCGTGCCTTGAGGTCGCGACATCCGCGTAGCAGCTCGTCGAGCTTGGTATCGCGGCTGCGCTTCTCGCCGAGCTGGAAGGTCTGCCAGCGCTTTTCCTGATCCGCGGTCTGCTGAAGGTCGGTGACGGCTCCGGCGATCTGCGCAAGGTCGCGGGACATCAGCCGTACGGTTGCTTGCATCTGCTCGATCTTGTTCGCGGTCTCAGCGACGTAGCTATCGCGCGCAATAAGCGGCACCGACGGCGCGGTCTCGTAGCGTATCTCCGGCGCCGGTCTCTCAAAGATTGCTTTGCTCAGCAGGAGCGAATGGCGACGACCGTCGATTCTCAGCACAGGACACGCCTCCCCACGCGGAAAACAGCCCAGCATCTTTCGCTCGCCTGCTCCGCGTGCAGGCAAGTGATCCCGTTCGCGCAAGCTCGCGGCAGCCGCAGTGCATCGCTTCCCTATAGAGGAAGACGAGCGTTGCGCAGGCCCGCGAGGCCGCAACGTCAGTGGCAAGATTTCTCTTGAGCTTCAGTTTCTTGACGATACCGCACGCGGCAAAGTTTGGCTAGTCTGCCACGCGGCAAATTGTCCTTCGGCGCCCAGAAATTTTTATCGACGCGCAAGTGCCCGCGCCGGTTCAGCCGACTTGTGCGCGGTGACGGAGGAAGTGATCTGCAAGCACGATCGCCATCATCGCCTCGCCGATCGGAACGGCGCGGATACCGACGCACGGATCGTGGCGGCCCTTCGTGATGACGTCTGTCTCATCACCGGCAAGGTCGATCGTCTTGCGCGGCGTAAGGATGGACGACGTCGGCTTCACAGCGAAGCGGCACACAATGGGCTGCCCGGTGGAGATGCCTCCTAAGATGCCGCCTGCATGGTTCGTGAGGAAACAGGGCTGCCCATCGTGTCCGATGCGGATTTCGTCTGCGTTTTCTTCGCCGGTGAGCTCTGCAGCTTCCATACCGGCGCCGATCTCCACGCCCTTCACGGCGTTGATGCTCATCATCGCAGAAGCGATGTCCTGGTCGAGCTTGCCGTAGAGCGGAGCGCCCCAGCCGGCAGGTACGCCCTCGGCCACGACCTCGATCACCGCGCCGATGGACGAGCCCGACTTACGGATGCTGTCGAGGTATTCGGTCCAATGCACGACGGTTGCTGCGTCGGGGCAGAAAAAGGGGTTTGCATCGACGGCATCCCAATCCCAGAGCGAGCGGTCGACCTTGATGTTACCGATCTGCACGAGCGCACCGCGGATGCGCACGCCGGGAATGACCTTGCGCGCTACGGCGCCGGCGGCAACGCGAGCTGCCGTCTCGCGGGCGGAAGAACGTCCACCGCCCCGGTAGTCTCGGATGCCATACTTCTTGAAATAGGAGTAGTCGGCGTGCCCGGGCCTGAACTTGGTGGCGATGTCGCCATAGTCCTTCGAGCGTTGATCCACGTTACGGATGAGCAGTGATATCGGCGTGCCGGTCGTCACCTGACGGCCTTCAGCGTCGGCGAATACGCCCGACATGATCTCCACCGCGTCAGGCTCCTGGCGCTGGGTGGTAAAGCGGGATTGGCCGGGACGGCGCTTGTCGAGAAAGCTCTGAATCTCGGCGGCCTCGAGAGGCAGCCCCGGCGGGCAACCGTCGACAACGCAGCCGAGCGCCGGCCCATGGCTTTCGCCCCAGGTCGTCACACGGAACAGATGGCCGAAGGTGTTGTGGGACATCGCCAATAGCCGGATGAGGGATGCGGGAGGGGTGCGCGTGCAACCCGCTCCCCGTGGCAGTTGTGCCAGTCTTAGAAGTGCAAGCGCATGGCTGCAAGAGTAGAGGCGGGCAAAGACCGTGACACGGACGCGCGACGCAGTTTAAGTGGGCTTCATGTACCGCGTCGCGCTACGCGATAAATTGCAAGGAGACTGCAGCGGTGGGCATCGCCTCGCGGTGTGCCGCCATTCTGCAATAGCCGCCTCCGGGCGGAAGCAAGCCGCCGGTCGCCATCAGGCTTCGCCTTGGGACCAATTGGTTTCGCAACGTTTCTAAGCCATCGGCGCGACAACTCGCCGGTCGCGTGTCGCACAACCGCGTAAAGGCGTCTTACGGATCAGTGCGTGGCTGATCCGAACATAGCGCTGCTCCTTGCCGGTCTGAGCAACCGGCACCGAGCGGCCATCTCGATGTTATGGGAAGAGCCGGGGCAGCCGCTGCCTCGGCTCTTTTCTTTTACGCGCTTGCTATGGGTGTTGTGCCGGACCGGGTGTGCGGCGCACCCGCATCGCGGCGGGCCGATAGCAGGCATCCGTTCGGGCCGCATTTTACCAGCAATTGATTCTTCCAGCGGTTGCCAAAATCCAAGCCTAACCATTGGCGGCGCTCAGCTGGCTAGCGGCCAGCGTGCAGTTGGCGCCGGTCTATTCCAATCAGCGGAAACTGTGTTTCCCATGTCTGGTAGTCGCAAATCGCTGGAGGCCCCGCTTTCCTGGGATGAACCGCGGGGTTTCCTCAGGAGTTTACAATCAATCGCGATCTCTCACCGGGTCGTTCAACCGGGAGAGGCAAATGTACACTAGCCACTACAGCGCGATTAGGAGCGGTTCGTGAGAGAGGCAGATAACGCGCCCACCGGCATCGAGGGTCTCGATGACATCCTATCCGGTGGATTGGAAATGCGGCGCCTTTTTCTTTTGGAGGGAACTCCCGGCACCGGAAAGACAACCATAGCGCTCCAGTTCCTACTCGAAGGGGGCAAGGCGAACCAGCGGGGGCTCTACATCACCTTGTCAGAGACAAGGGAGGAGCTGGAAGCGACAGCGGCTTCGCACGGATGGGATCTCAGTGGCTTGGAGATTTTCGAGCTGCAGCCTCCGGAAAGCGTCCTCGATCCCGAAGAGCAACAGAGCATACTCTATTCCTCCGATCTGGATCTGGCTGAAACCACGCAACGGATTTTGGCGGAGGTCGATCGCGTAAATCCAACCCTCCTCGTGCTCGACAGCCTCTCGGAAATTCGCCTCTTGGCCCAGAGTTCGCTGCGGTATCGCCGCCAGCTCCTGGCGCTGAAACATATCTTCGCGAAGCGCGGAGCGACCGTTCTCTTCCTCGACGATCTCACAACCGACGGGCTCGATAAAACGGCCCATTCCATTGCTCACGGCGTCGTGCGCCTGGAGGAGCTTTCTCCTCACTACGGGGGCGAGCGGCGGAGGTTGAAGGTGATGAAATACCGCGGCCGACCCTATCGGGGCGGTTACCATGATTTCGCAATCAGGACTGGCGGCGTGCAGGTGTTTCCGAGGCTGGTGGCTGCTGAGCACAAAGGGGAATTTGACGGAGGTCAGCTGACCAGCGGAATCGCGGAGATGGATCTCTTGTTGGGCGGAGGTATCGACAAGGGGTCGAATACGCTGGTGCTGGGGGCAGCGGGTACCGGAAAGTCGCTGCTGACCCTTCAGTATGCAAGTGCCGCTATGCGACGAGGCGAGAAGGTCTGCATGTTCATCTTCGATGAAGAAAAGAACCTCCTCTTTCGTCGGGCCTATGCGATGGGCATCGACCTTGCCGGCCGGGAACAGGAGGGATTACTCACGATCAGTCAGGTAGACGCTGCCGAATTATCTCCTGGCGAGTTTTCACACGCGGTGCGACGGGGTGTTGACGACAGCGGCGTCGAGGTTGTCGTGATCGACAGTCTCAATGGCTATCAAGCCGCAATGCCGCAGGAACATTCGCTCCTACTCCACCTGCATGAGCTTCTCCAATTTCTCAACCGACGGGGCGTCAGCACTTTTCTGACGGTGGCGCAGCACGGAGTTGTCGGCAATATGGAGACCCCAGTGGACGTGACGTACTTGGCCGACACAGTCATTTATATGCGCTACTTCGAGGCGCAAGGGCGCGTGCGCCGTGCGCTCTCCGTGGTCAAGAAGAGGACGGGTGCGCACGAGGATACCATCCGCGAGTTCCGGATAAGCAGCCGAGGGATGAGCGTTGGGCCGGTACTGGAAAGCTTTCAGGGTGTGCTTAGCGGCGTTCCAACCCTGGTGGATGCGGATAGCCGCCGCTGCGAGCCGAGAGATTAGATCAAATGCCGTTTGGAGGTGCCGCTTCAGAACGGGCGCTCATTCTGCTTAGAAGACGCAATGCGGAAGTCGCCTCGCAGCTCCTGACCGGGGCAGCCTTTGCCGTAAAGATCTGCGCTGAACCTCTAGAGCTTGTCGCCGAACTCAAAGCAGGGGCAGGTTTTGCCGTGCTGAGCGAGGACGTCGCTGCGGAGAGCGTACTGCTCGATTCAGTCGGCAAGTGGCTGATGGCTCAGCCGACTTGGTCGGATTTTCCGTTTATCATGCTAACCAGCCGCTCAGACACGCCGAGTCGCCAGAGTGCTGCAACTCAGTTGCTGGAAAAATTTGGCAATATCAGTTTTCTGGAGAAGCCGTTCCATCCGACCACGCTCATCAGTCTGGCGACAACAGCCTTGAGGTCACGTCGCCGCCAATACGACGCCCGCGCGCTGCTGGATCGTTATGAGCTGCTGGCGCGGGAACTGCAGCATCGAACAAAGAATCTTCTTTCGGTGATCCTCTCGATCGCCTCAGCGAGCCTGCGGGATGGCGGCGGTGGCGGCGAAACTCTGATCGCCCGGTTGCATTCTCTCGCCAAAGCCCAGGACCTCATCTTCGAGGAGGGAGGCGCAGGAGCCCGTCTGGAGCATATCGTTGGCCGCGTCGTCGAGAGCTTCGGCGCACGGGTCACCGTCGAAGGACCTGAGATCTTTCTCAAGGCAGGGGTCGCACAGGGGTTCGCGCTCATCGTACACGAGCTTGCGACCAACGCCGTGAAGTATGGCGCTTTGACGACACCCTCCGGTAGTGTGTCGGTTCGCTGGCGACTGAATGCCGGCGTCGAGGAACCTACGTTGACCTTCACCTGGCAGGAACGTGGCGGACCTCCCGCTGTCCCTCCCGAACACCGCGGATTCGGAACGCTGTTGCTGGAGAAAGCCGTCGCCAGTTCAGGCGACCCGCCGTACTTCGATTATGGACCAGAAGGATTCGGCTACCGGATTACAGCGCGGTGTCGATAATTGTCTGTTGTCTTGGCTAGGCACTGCGTTAAATCCAGTCCATGCCTTCGCGGCGGAGCACCAGTATACGGTCCTGCGGCACCGCCAATTGGGGTACGGCCGCTGTTTCAATGCCGTAAAGGTGACCACGCAGTACGCGGCTGATCCCGCCATGGGCGGCGACGACGGTATCCTCCTCGATCTCGCCTAGCCATGCGACGGCCCGCGACATCAAATCGGCATAGCTTTCCCCACCGCGCGGACGCCAGTGGAACGCATCCTTGGTGCGGGCGGCAAGGCCTTGCGGATCCACCCTCGGCAGATCGGCCGCGAAGATACCCTGCCAAGCGCCGTAATTGATCTCCTTCAGGCGGTCGTCGAGGTCGTAGTCGTGCGGTGCAAGGCCCATTGCGTTGCGTACGATTTCCATTGTCGTCCGGGCGCGAGAGAGCGGGCTCGCCACGAAACGGCAGTGGGAAATTACGGGCAGGAGCGCGCGCAATGCCTCACCGTTCCGCTGCGCCTGGGCACGGCCAGTGACGTTCATCGGGATGTCCGCTTGGCCCTGATAGCGCGCTTCAGCGTTCCAGTCGGTCTGGCCGTGGCGGATGAAATAGATCGTAACCCCGGCGCGCATCGCGGCGATAGGCTCCGCTCGCTTCAGCCCTCGTCGGACTTGGCGACCGTGATGTCAGGGGCGTCCTCGTTCTTCATGCCCTGGACGTGATAGCCGCTGTCGACGTGCAGCACCTCGCCGGTCACGCCGCGCGACAGGTCAGACATAAGATAAAGCGCCGAGTCGCCCACTTCCTCGATGCTCACGGTCCTGCGCAGGGGCGAATTGTATTCGTTCCAGCGCAGGATGTAGCGGAAGTCGGCAATGCCGGAAGCGGCCAGCGTCTTGATCGGGCCGGCGGAAATGGCGTTGACGCGAATACCGGTCTTGCCGAGGTCGGAGGCGAGGTAGCGCACGCTGGCTTCGAGGGCCGCCTTGGCAACGCCCATCACGTTGTAATGGGGCATGACCTTTTCGGCCCCGTAGTACGTCAGCGTCAGCATCGAGCCGCCGTCGGGCATCAGCTTCTCGGCCCGAGCGGCGAGCGCGGTGAACGAGTAGCAGGAGATCAGCATCGTCTGGGTGAAGTTCTTCTCGGTGGTGTCGACGTAGCGGCCGTCGAGCTCCGCCTTGTCCGAGAATGCGATGGCGTGGACGAAGAAGTCGAGCTTGCCCCAGACCCGCTGCAACTCGGCAAATAGCGCATCCATGGACGCGGAATCGCTGACGTCGCAGGGCAAAATGATCTTGGAGCCGAGCTCAGAGGCCAGCGGCTCCACGCGCTTCTTGAGGGCATCGCCCTGATAGGTGAATGCGAGCTCGGCCCCCTGTGCCGCCGCCGCCCGGGCAATCCCCCAGGCAATCGAGCGGTTGTTGGCTAAGCCCATGATAAGGCCGCGTTTGCCAGCCAACAGGTTGCCTTTCGCAACCCCTGCGCTCGGCATAGGCTCCGTCATGGGTCTCTCTCTGTTCCTGGTTGCCGCCCGGTGGGTTCGGCGCGCATCCTACACAAATGAAACGATGGGTCCAGATGGGCGCTTTTTCGCAGGCAGAATAGCAAAGGCCGGCCAAGGGGAGGGCCGGCCTTTGTGCTGATCGCGGGGCGGGAAGGGGGCCGCCGGTGCGTCAGCCGTCGAGTTGCCAGCGGCCACTAGGCAGCCGGCAGGCAATGCCTTCCTGCTTTCGCGTGGTCGAGCCGGTCGTCATGAGGACGATGAGGTGCCGGCAGATGCGGCCATCGTCCCCTTTGAAGGAGGTTGTGGGCTGCACGAGCCCGGAGAGGCGGCCGTGCCAACGCCGCCAGACGTACGTCTTTCCGTCGCTTACCTCGGAAAGTGCATATTGGATGCGCTCCAGGGCGGCGATCTCGTCTTTCTCGTCGAGCCGGTAGGTGCCGGCCGGAATATTGACGGAGGTGCCCGGGAGCACGGAAATCCCAGGAGCTTCCGGTACCCCCGGCCCGGTCAGAACGCCGAACTCCGGCGTGACCGAGGTTTCCCATTGCTCGCCACCGATGGCGTTCGAGGAGCCCAGAAAAATGGTTCCAGCGAGTACCAAGCCGGTGGTGACAACGGCTGTAAGCGTAACTAGAGAGGAATGCTGACTCATGACGCTCACTCGATGCTTACGACGCTACGGTGCGCAACTTGAGGTCTGTGACCTGCGGCAACTATCCGCGGGTTTGGTTAAGTTCGACTGAATGCGTGTCCCGCTGATTCGGGGCGTCAGCGATTCTCGAGGTACGGACGTGAGCGATGTGCCCGCCGCAACGGATGCGGCCAATGAGCCCGGCGATTTCACCGCCGCGGGTGAGCCCTTTGCCCTTTTCGACCGGTGGCTGGCGGATGCGGCCGCCCATGAACCGGACGACCCGAACGCCATGGCGCTGGCGACTGTCGATGCATCGGGCCACCCTAACGTGCGCATGGTCTTGCTGAAGGCCGTCGATCCCGCCGGGCACCCTGCAAGGGGCTTCGTCTTCTTCACCAATTATGAGAGCGCAAAGGGGACTGAACTTCTCGGCCAGCCCTATGCCGCGCTCGATTTCTATTGGAAGAGCCTGCACCGGCAGGTGCGGGTGCGTGGGCCGGTGACACCGACTACGCCCGAAGAGGCGGATGCCTATTTCGCTACCCGTCCGCGCTCGGCACAAATCGGAGCGTGGGCTTCGCGCCAATCGCGGCCGCTGGAAAGCCGCTTCGCGCTTGAAAAGGCGGTTGCCACCGAAGCTGCCAAGCATCTCGTGGGCGCGGTGCCCCGGCCTCCCCACTGGTCGGGCTTTCGCATCACGCCGCTGCAGATCGAGTTCTGGCATGCGCGCCTATCGCGGCTGCATGAGCGGGTGGTGTTCTCGCGCGCAGCCGCAAACGAGGGCTGGGCGAAGACGCGGCTCTATCCTTAAGGATTGCGCCGTTGGCCGTGCTTGACCGGGCCATATTCTGCGATCAAATCGATGCCTTCGACGTGAGCAGGTGATTGGCCTATGCCGACGAACGGCAAGCGTAAGCGCAAGATTCTGGTGGTGACCGGTGCATCGCGCGGCATCGGGCACGCTACCGTGCAGCGCTTTGCGGCGTCGGGGTGGCGTGTCATCAGCTGCTCGCGCCATCCGTTCCCCGAGCAATGTCCGTGGGAAATGGGGCGCGAAGATCATCTTCAGGTCGACCTTGCGGATGCTGCTGATACCGCGCGTGCGATTGCAGAGCTGCGCGCGCGGCTCGCCGAAGAAGATGCGATGCTCGACGCGCTGGTCAACAATGCGGGCATCAGCCCCAAGGCCGAGAGCGGCGGACGCCTCAACGCGATCGATACCGATATGCGCACTTGGCGCGAGGTGTTCCAGGTCAACTTCTTCGCGCCGATCATGCTGGCGCGCGGGCTGTTCGATGAGCTGGCACGCGCGCGTGGCGCGGTTGTTAATGTCACGTCCATTGCGGGTGGCCGCGTGCATCCATTTGCCGGGTCGGCCTATGCTACCTCGAAGGCGGCACTCGCTGCTTTGACGCGGGAGATGGCGGCTGACTTTGGTCCGCGCGGCGTCCGCGTCAATTCAATTTCGCCAGGTGAGATCGATACGGCGATCCTGTCGCCCGGGACCGGCAAGATCGTCGAAGAGCAGATTCCGATGCACCGCCTCGGCGCGCCTGAGGAAGTCGCGCGCGCCATCTATTTTCTCTGCAGCGATCAATCCAGCTACGTGCACGGGGCGGAACTGCACATCAACGGTGGTCAGCACGTTTGACGGCGCGGATGCACAGAGCGGACAGATCCATTCTGTGGTCGCATCGGATGTTTTTCGGCCTGATTCTGCGTTATTCTTTCGCCCCGCTCAGATATCGACCGGCCGGCGGCCCCGCGTGTCGCCATTCGAAGGGTGGCCTCACATGATTTCCGCCGTGCTTTCGCTCACCGCTCCCCGGGTGGATTGCGCATGAGGCCGCCGCCGCCGCTCGGGCCGTCGTTCTTCGCCCGCTGGACGAGCCGCATTGCCGTGTTCTCTGCGGTGCTCTTGGGGACGGCCGCATTTTTGCACCGCTTGTTCTCGTTGCCCACGCCCGTCGCAGCAAATCTCGCGGGTGTGGCATTCCTCGGTGCTGGGCTCTCCATCCTCATGTCGCTGGCTGCGATCGTCGGCGTCTGGCGCACGGGGCGGCCAGGCACGCCGCGCATCGTGTTTGCAATCCTGGTCAGCCTTGCGCTGATGCTGTGGCCGCTGATCTTCCTGCCGAAGTACGACGGGCTACCGAGTATCTACGACGTGACGACGGATACGGCCAATCCCCCGCCGTTCGTGGCGATTGCCCAACAGCGGGGCCCCGGCAGTAATCCTGCGGCGTATGCGGGCGAAGCTTTCGCGCGCAAGCAGCACAGCGCCTATCCCGACATCCGGCCAATCGACATCGACCGGCCGGCCGATGAAGTCTTCGAGCTTGCGGTTGCTGCGATCAAGCGGCTGAAAATGCCGATCGTCAATCAGCAGCCGCCGGACGATTCTGTTGGCCGCCCGGGTCTTGTCGAGATCGCAGACCGCTCGTTGATCCTTGGCCTTTATGAGGACCTGGCGATCCGTGTCTCCGGCACCGAGCAACACGCGCGTGTCGATGTGCGTTCTGCATCGCGCTATGGATCGCACGACCTCGGCCGTAACGCGGAGCGCGTGCGTCAACTTCTCAAGGAGATCGTCGTATCGATGGAGTCGACCGTGCCCGCGGCCCGGGGCGAAGAGGCAGAGGAAGCCAAGTCCGCTAAAGAGGAACGGCCGCACAATCGCCGTTCGAAGAATCGTCGCAAGCAATGAGCCCGCGTTCGACGAGATGATCGAGGTGCGCGCGCAGCGATAGCATCGCTGCACCGGCGATGGCCGGGTCTAGTTCGCGATAGATCAGCGGCAGCAGCGTTCGCGGCGTGTTGGTGCCCTTGCGCACGGCATCAAGGATCGCCTGCTCCCGCCACTTGCGATGCAAGAGATAGGCTTTGACCGTGCGCTTGGGCGTGTCGATGCGTCCACCGTGTCCCGGCAGTAGCAGCGCATCGTTGCGGTCTAGCAGCAACTCCAGAGAACGCATGTAGTCGGACATGCGTCCTTCCGGCGGGGCAATTACCGACGTATTCCATGCCATCACGTGATCGCCTGAGAAAACCACGCCGCTGCCTTCGAGGGCGAAGCACAGGTGGTCGGGTGCATGGCCCGGCGTATGCAGGGCGGTTAGCCGCCAGTCATCGCCAGCAATCGTATCACCATGTCCAACGTGCACGTCGGCGGAGAAGGAGTGCCCCACGTATTCGGCATCGGGATCGCCAGCAGCATCCGGAGCAAGATTCGAGCGGCGGTGCGCATAGGTACGTGCGCCGGTGTGCGCGATGAGGGCCCCGATGCCATCGACGTGGTCGCGGTGGGCGTGCGTAACGATGATGTGCGTAATGGGGCGGCCGTTCGCCGCTGACATGATTGCGGAAAGGTGCTCAGCGTCTTCTGGGCCAGGATCGATCACCGCCAGCTCGCGCAGGCCGATGAGATATGTGTTCGTTCCCTTGAACGTCAGGGGCCCACTGTTGGGCGCCACGATGCGGGTAACGCCTTCTGCCATGGCAGCGGGTACGCCGTAAACGAACCGCATGTCGGTTTTGAACTTCAAGCTCATCTCGAAATTTGCCGCTGTTCTAGGAGCCCGCGTCACACCGCCTCTAACTTAAGTTTCGCGCGATGCCTTTGCAGGTGTGCGGTGGAGGGAAGGAACGTTCCAGGGTTCCCGGCGGTTGGCTGGGGGCGATGGGAATTCGGTTGGCGGAGTCGCACGGCGTGGCTCGTGGACAGGATTTTTCTCCATCGCGCAAGCGCAGCCCGTCTTTGCAGATGAAGTGGATTCTGGCGATGCTGGGGCTCGGTACTCTCGCCGCTACGCTTTTCATCATACTGGAGCCAGAGCCGTCAGGCGTCCGGGCCCCCGGTGCGAAGCAAGCGGCGCCGGGTACTAAACCCGTGCGCACGGAGTAGGGCGACAACCCGTCCGGTGCCGGGCTTGTAAAACTGTCGCTAGCCCGACCGGCTAAGTGATTGGTCGGAGCGGGGAGATTCGAACTCCCGACCCCTTGCTCCCGAAGCAAGTGCGCTACCAGGCTGCGCTACGCTCCGCCCGACCGATCCAGTCCTTTAATGGACGATCGCCGCGCTTCCAGCGGAAGCCGCGGCGAGGGCGGCTTTATAGCGATCATGGGCAGGCGCCGCAAGCGGCCGTTGCAAGGAATGTCTGTTGCCCTGCCCGCTGTTCACAAGCTCCCGCGCCGCACGATTACGCCGGGATTGCCCGGGCCTGCGCCACCGACTATACGGGTGGCCCGCCATGGCGTGTGCTGCGTCGTCTGCATGCGAATGCGGCCATTGTTGCCGCGATGCGGGGGGATGGGGCGTAGCCAAGTGGTAAGGCAGCGGATTTTGATTCCGCCATTCCCAGGTTCGAATCCTGGCGCCCCAGCCAATGATTTCAGTGGCTTGTGTTCACCGAGTAACGCGCCGGATTAACTTCGACGCTTTTTATCCTCACAAGACGTGACCCAGGTTGCCGAGCGTCGGCCCATTGGGTGAATAACGGGAGCACATCCGATGGCCGTTGCCGCTGGCGTCGCTGCCTCCTGGCCCGACATCGGCGCTCTTCCCCCGATCATCTGGCTCGGCGCATTCGCGGTTTCTCTGCTCGTGCTGCGCAGCCTATCGCCCGTATTCGGGAATTTCGCGGTCGCAGTTCCGACGCAGCGTTCCTCGCACACGGCACCAACCCCGCAATGGGGTGGTCTTGGCATTTGCGCCGGAATGTTTGCCTCTACGGTCATAGCTGTCTTCGCATCCGGCATATTTGCGCCGGAGGTCCAGAGCCAAGTGATGACCGTTCTCATCGCTGCGCTGATGCTGATGGCACTTGGGGCTGTCGATGATCTCCGTCATCTCGGCGCAGCCAGCAAGTTGGGCGTGCAGGCCCTTGCTGTCGCCCTCATGTTGTCAGCGCTGCCGCACGAGCTGCGCGTGCTTCCGATAGGGCCGCTATGGCTGGAGCGCGCGCTGCTGTTTTTCGGCGCGCTGTGGTTCGTCAATCTCGTCAACTTCATGGACGGAATTGATTGGATGCTGGTGGCGGAGGTGGTGCCCGTCACCGCGGGTGTCGCGATCATAGGCATACTAGGCGCGATGCCACCCGAGGCCCTCGTCGTCGCGCTCGCGCTCAATGGTGCCATGCTGGGCTTTGCCCCCTTCAACCGGCCGGTGGCGCGGCTATTCATGGGCGATACCGGCAGCCTACCGATCGGCCTTGTACTTGCGTGGTTGCTGATTGTTGTCGCGGCGTCCGGCCATTTCGTTGCCGCGCTGCTGTTGCCGCTCTATTTCATTGCCGATACCGGCGTCACACTCTTGCGTCGCGCTCGGACCGGGGAACGCCTGTGGGTTGCGCACCGCACCCACTTCTACCAGCGCGCCCGCGACAACGGCTTCACGACGATGGGCATCGTTGCCCGCGTCTTTGCGGTGAACGTAGGGTTGATATTTCTCGCGGGCCTCAGCGTCATTGCGACGTCTGCCGTGTCCCATGGCCTAGCGTTGCTCGGCGGCGTCTGTCTCGTCGGCTGGATGATGGTGGATTTCGTGCGGCCGCGAAAACAGTAGGCAAATGCCCTAGTTACGGATGCCCGCCGTTTCAACGGAGGTGCCGCAGCCCTTCTGCTGGATGCTCGCGTTGACGGCGTCGGCTTCCGCTTTGGCTTCATTGTATTGAGCGATAGCCGGTACCCCCTGGTCGGGCGAGCCCGTGAGGCGCGACCAGGCATCGGCGACGGTCTGCGGCAGCTCCTGCATCTGCTGAACCGCCTTTGCCGGCAGTTCCTGAAGCTGGGTCTGCAGGCTCACCTGACGGGCCTGCAGCTCCCGGCACCCGAGGTCGTGCTCGTGCGCACTGAGAACGTAGGAGCCATCTTTCTGATATCCGGGCCGAGGCATGCCAGAGAGGTCGGCCATCGTGGAGCAACCGGTGGCGCCGAGTGCGAGGGCGCAGAGAAGTGCTGCCCTGCCCACACCAATCCACAGTTGCCAGGTTGCTGCCATCGTTTACGAATCTCTCCCGCCGGGCAAATTTATGCACACGGGGCCCGGCAAACCACCTGGGCCCTTCACATATTGGACCAGTGTGATCATCAGGCCACGGATAACGCTGTGTGTCACATTTTGGCATCGTAGCGCCGAATCATCGGGCGGCAATTCCAATCGGCTCCGTCTCGCTCGATATGATTAATCCCCGTGCCGCCAGCAAACTGACGACGCGCTGTGCGAGTTCCTCGGCGGGCGCGCTCGTGGTGTCGAGGACGAGATCGGGGTGCTCCGGTGCCTCGTAAGGTGAGTCGATCCCGGTGAAATTCGGCAACTGGCCGGCACGGCTCTTTGCGTAGAGGCCTTTGGGATCGCGCTGCTCGCAAACAGCGAGGGGTGCGGTGACATGGACCTCGATGAACTCCCCTGGATCGAGGAGGCCGCGGACGGCGGCCCGTTCGGCCCGGAAGGGTGAGATGAAAGAGCACAACACGATCACGCCGGCATCGACGAAAAGACGCGCCACTTCGCCCACGCGGCGGATGTTCTCGACGCGGTCCACGGCGGTGAAGCCGAGATCCTTGTTGAGGCCATGGCGAATATTGTCGCCGTCCAGCAGATACGTGTGACAGCCGTGCATGGCGAGCCAGCCTTCAACGAGGTTGGCCACGGTGGACTTTCCCGCACCGGACAGGCCGGTGAACCAGAGGACACACGGGCGCTGCTCTTTCAGCGATGCGCGTAGCGTTTTAGTGACGCTGAGCGGCTGCCAGTGCACGTTCATGCCGCGGCGAAGCGCGAAATCCACGTTGCCCGCCGCGATGAGGGCGCCGGTCGTCAGGCTGTGCATTTCAAAGCGCCCGGAATCATCGCTGTCTCCATCGAGGCTGACCGGCGTCTCGGTTGCAATGGTGCAGACACCGACCTCACCGGTTGCCAGCGTGCGAGCGGGATGCCGTTGCAGCGTCTCGACGTCGAGGCGGTACTTGATGGCGGTAACTGTTGCGATCAGCTCCTGGCCGGCCAGGCGGAGGCGGTATTCGCGCCCAGGCAGTAATTGCGCGTCGGTTGAAAGGCAGGCGACATGGGCGGCGAACCGTTCACTGGGTGGCAACGGCTCAGCTGTTCTGGGGGACGGGCTCGGGCGCTCCTCAAGAGCGAGTTGGGCGAGATGCGCGCCCAGCGTCTGGCGGTGCCAATCGTCGGCGAAGGCATCCGATGGGTCAGGAACGACGACGGACGTTGTGAAGTCGAGCCTCCGGGCGAACGCCTCGAACGCAGTTCGCTTTGCCTCGAAGGCCGCCTGTGCGGCGCTTTCCGGCAATTGCGGCTCGCCTCTCACGGCGAGAACGAGATGGCGGATTCCGGTCGCACGGGCGATGCTTGCGGCGCGGCGGACATCGGCCGACAACGCCACGGCCGCACCGGCGCGAATAACCAGAATGTCCGCGGAAAAAGGAGAGCCGGCGACGGATGTCGTGCCGGGAGGGTAATCTTGGGCGAGGGACGGGCTAGAGCCGCCGCGGGCACTTTCCGCTTCGTATAGCCCGACCGTTTTCGGTCGTGGTTCAGTGACCATTATGCGCTCCCCATCGCGTCGCTCGCCCCTACGCCCCTATCCCCTCCAGTGGCGTCCATGGGGGCCATCGGTCACTTGGCGGGGCGGCGGGGGAAGACGTAAATGTCGAGGATCGCTTGGATCAATGCGTGATGGGCAAGCTCGACGAAGCCGTACTGGTTGGAATTTACGTAGAAATTCACGTCGCCACGGCCACGCAGCAGGTTGTCGGGTTGAAAGCCGCTGAGCGTGCAAACGGTCATGCCCTGGGCCCGGGCGGTTTCCACGGATTTCAGGATGTTGACCGACTGGCCGGAGCTCGAGATCGCGATCAGCATGTCACCCGGCAGGCCCTGCGCCTTGAGCTGCTCGGAGTAGACGTTGGCGTAGCCGAAGTCGTTGCTGAGGGCGGTAATGGCGGCGGGATCATTGAGGGATAGCGCGCGAATGCCGCCGTTCTTCAGGAATTCGATGGCGTGGTGGCTGGCAACCGCTGCGCTGCCGCCGTTACCGATGAGCACCACCTTCTTGCCGGCATTGTGGGCGGTGCGGGCCGTATCGGCCACCCATTCGAAACCCTGCTCCAGACTGAGAGGACGCCCTTCGACATCGCTCACCCTGGCTGCCGCCAGGATGCGGCTCAACTCGTCGAAGTAAGACGCAACTGGATTGGCTGGGGTTGTCTCGGCGACGCCTTTCAACACTCTGATAGCCCTCCAGAAGCGAATGGGCGGCGCTCACAGGGAAGCTTGGCCGCCGTCAAAGGTGTGTGCATGGGATGCAGGACCGTTGTGCCAATTCTGCCGACGGTTGATCAAGGGGTGGTGGCAGGATTCTCACTTCCATGCATCACGGTGGCGGGGACAATCCTAGCAAATTACGGCCAAGGTATGCGTGCCACCTTCGATCAAGCGTTAGACAGGGGTAAAATCCAGGGAAAAGTGACGCCGCCCGTCCCTTGACACCTGGGTTTGGATCACTTAGCCGCGGCCGGCAATGCGCTGGCGGCCGGGACGCGGGACGGCGCAAACCACAACTCTGGGGAACTGCCATATGCGGGTTCTGGTGACCGGTGCGGCGGGCTTCATCGGTTTTCACACCGCCAGGGCGCTGCTCGCGCGCAACGACAAGGTGGTCGGTCTCGACAACGTTTGTGATTACTACGATGTGAGCCTGAAGAAGGCGCGTCTGGCTCAGCTCGAGGGCGAGCCGAATTTTTCCTTCCGCAAACTCGACCTTGCTGACCGCGGCGGTATGGAGGCGCTGTTCGATGAGGTGCGCCCGCAGCGTGTGATCCACCTGGGCGCCCAAGCAGGCGTGCGCTACGGTATCGAACATCCGCATACCTATATCGACGCAAACATCGTCGGCATGCTGTACGTGCTGGAAGGGTGTCGTCATTACGGGGTAGAGCACCTCGTCTTCGCCTCGTCCAGCTCCGTCTACGGCGGCAACACGACGATGCCGTTCAGCGAGCACGCGGGTGCCGATCATCCGCTCAGCATCTACGCAGCGACCAAGAAGGCGAACGAGCTGATGGCGCATACCTATGCGCATCTTTATCGTCTCCCGGTGACGGGGCTGCGCTTCTTCACCGTCTACGGTCCTTGGGGGCGTCCGGATATGGCCCCCATGAAGTTCACTCGGGCGATCCTCGCGGGCGAACCGATCGATATCTACAATAATGGCCACCACGCGCGGGACTTCACCTACATTGATGATGTGGTTGAGGGGGTTCTACGCACCTCGGATCGCATCGCCACACCGGACGCAGCATGGGACAGTGCTGCTCCCGATCCGGCGACATCTTCGGCGCCTTACCGAATCTACAACATTGGCAATCATAGTCCGGTGGAGCTGATGCATTTCATCGGGGTGCTGGAGAAGGCGCTGGGCCGTGAGGCGAAAAAGCGCTTCCTTCCGATGCAACCCGGCGACGTACCGGCAACGTTTGCCAATGTTGCCGACCTTGTGGCCGATGTCGGGTTTGCGCCGGCAACGCCCCTGGAGGAAGGCATAGGCCGTTTCGTTGCGTGGTATCGCAGCTACTACGACGTCTGAGCTGCGCTGGCCGCGACGACAGAATTCTCGAAGCGGCCCCGGAGGCGCGCATGGGGAATATTCTGGTCACCGGGGCGCTCGGGCAGATCGGCTCGGAGCTGGTTCCGGCGCTGCGTCAGCGCTACGGCCACGATCGGGTGATTGCCACCGACCTAAAGGTGCTGCCATCCGGCGGAGCCGCAGCGCTGGCACCCTACGACCACCTCGATTGCACCGATCCGCACCAGGTGCACGAAGCGGTGCGCCGCTATGATATTTCAACGGTCTATCATCTTGCGGCGCTTCTATCCGCGTCCGCGGAGGCCGTGCCACAACTGGCGTGGTCGGTGAACATGGGCGGCCTCTATAATGTGCTGGAGGTGGCCCGCGGCTACGGTTGCCAAGTGTTCTTTCCAAGTTCCATCGGCGCGTTCGGCCACGGCACACCGCGCGATCACACGCCGCAAGTCACCGTGCAGCGCCCGACGACGATCTATGGCGTCACCAAGGTGGCGGGCGAACTGTTGTGCGACTACTACTCTTCGCGTTTTTCCATCGATACGCGAGGGCTGCGGCTTCCCGGGCTCATCTCGTACGTGGCTGCGCCCGGCGGTGGAACCACCGACTATGCGGTCGAGATGTTCTATCACGCGGTGCGTCACGGCAATTATACATGCTTCGTCGGCCCCGAGACGCGTCTCGACATGGCCTATATGCCCGATGCGATTGCCGGAATGATGGATCTCATGGGGGCGGATGCGGGGCGACTGCGCTATCGCAACGCTTACAATATTACCGCGATGAGCGTGACACCGGAGGACATCGCGGCGGCCATCCGCGAGCATATTCCTGGATTCGAAGTCGACTACGATATCGACCCGGTGCGCCAGGCAATCGCCGATAGTTGGCCGCGCTCAATGGATGACAGTGCGGCGCGGGCCGACTGGAACTGGTCTCCGCGGTTCAACCTCAAGGCGATGACGCAGGATATGCTTATCCGCTTGCAGGATGAGTTGAAGCCGGCGCAGCGGCGACTGCGCACGCGGTCCTGATAGATCGGAGAAGCATCATGCCAATCGATAAACTGGCACCGCTGCTCACAGAAAACCTTGCGGCGCTCGAGACCGCGGGGCGCCTCAAGGGCGCCGAGACGGTGACAGCCGGCGTCCTGGGGCCATCGGGTAGCAAGGGACCGCGCTTTCTCATCGAGGGGCATGGCCAGAAGCCGTTTCTTCGCATGAACTCCAACAGCTATCTCGGGTTGTCGTTTGCCACACGCGTGATGGAAGCGGAGGAGGAAGCGGTGCACCGCTACGGTGTTGGGCCGGGCGCGGTGCGCTTCATCTCCGGCACGTGGGCGCCGCACGTGAAGCTGGAAAGGTGCCTTGCCGATTTCCACGGGCGCGGCGCGGCGATGCTTTTCTCCTCCGCCTACGCGGCGGTAATGGGCACGCTTTTTCCGCTGATTTCCGATCAGACTGTCGTCATCAGCGACGAGCTCAACCATAACTCGATCATCAATGGCATCTCGCTCGCGCGGCCGGCGGAGAAGCGCATATACAAGCACCTCGATTTAGCCGAGCTAACCCGGCAGCTTGGTGCGTTCACCAATAAATGCCGGCGCGCGGTCGTCATCACCGATGGTGTGTTCAGCATGCGTGGCGACCACGCGCCTCTTGATGAGATCACGCGCATCGCCGCGCAGTTCCATCCGCTCTATTCCGAGGGCGTCGTCGTCATCGCCGATGATTCCCACGGCGTCGGAGCATTTGGAGAAACGGGGCGCGGCACTGAGGAAGTGACGGGAGCGAAAGTCGATGTGCTCATTGGGACACTTGGAAAGGCGTTCGGCGTCAACGGTGGTTATGTCGTCACCGCGCCGGAGGTCATCGATTATCTGAGGGAGACCTCGCCGTTCTATATCTATTCCAATCCCATCACCCCCGCCGAGGCGGAGGCCGCGCGCGTTGCCGTCGATCGCGTCGACAGCGCGGAGGGAAAGGCGCTTCTTGCGCACCTGCGCGCCATGACGGACCATTTCCGGGCCGGGCTCGGCAAGCTCGGGCTCGAGACCGTGGCGGGCGAGCATCCGGTCGTGCCGCTGCTCGTGCGCGACACCGAGCGTACGCGCCGCTTGGTGGATCACCTGCGCGACAACGGAATACTGGCGACGGGGCTGGCCTACCCTGTAGTGCCGCGCGGCGAGGAGGAGATAAGGTTTCAGATCAGTGCGGATCATACCGCGGCCGACATCAACGAAGCGCTCGCGTCAATCGCTACGTTTGCACAGATGCCGAGCTAATCGCATCGAGTACAGCCGGCGAGCCGCCCGCTCACAGGCGATCTTTTAATCCGGTGACACTGTGTCGGGATGCACAATGCGCGCAGCAGAAAATCTCGCCGTCATCCGCTTCGACACCGTGGCCGATGACGCGGCACTGGCAATGGGCGCACCGCGGCGCCATGGCTGAGATGGCGCATTCGAAGCTGTCGAAGGTCATCGTCTTGCCGGCTTTCGTCACCTGAAAGGCCTTGTCGTAGTCGTTGCCGCAGGTATCGCAAACAGCCATCGGGATATCTCCGTTGAGGTGCTCAGATGCGCATCATCAGAGTTGCGATGAGGGCGAGAAGCACCATGCCAGCCAAGCCAGCGATGAAAATGATGCGCTGGGTGCGCGTCTTCAGGATGATCTCCCCCTGGCGCGCTTTCTCCGCGGGGTAGTTCTGTAGGTCGGGCGTCCTCCGTGCCACGGTGCACTCCTTTCCGATTTTTCCCGGGGGTGCTCCAGGAGCAACGTCCGCAGGTGCCGTGGGTTCCTGAGGCGGAGGAAGTACCGGGAGGCCGCAGATACCGGAGGGAAAGGGGCCACTTATGCACGCCGGAGGTCGAACCGGCGCCGTCAAAGCTGCGCTGGGGCTGGCCCCGAGACCGATTTGGCGTTAAGTGCTCCGCGAAAGAATGATGCCTTCCTATGCGAGGTTTGTTCATGACTGAAGAGCTTGCAAAGATCGCCGAAGCCATGGTTGTCCCCGGCAAGGGCATCCTTGCCGCCGACGAAAGCTCGGGCACCATCAAGAAGCGCTTCGATTCCATCGGCGTGACCTCCACCGAGGACACCCGTCGCGACTACCGCGAGATGCTGTTCCGTGCCGACGAGGGCATGAAGAACTATGTCTCCGGCGTCATTCTCTATGACGAGACGATCCGCCAGAAGGCCAAGGATGGCACCACGCTCGTGGACGTCATGAAGGCGGCGGGTTCTATTCCCGGCATCAAGGTCGACACCGGCGCCAAGGCGCTGGCTGGGCCTCACTCCAGCATCGAGAAGGTGACGGAAGGTCTCGACGGTCTGCGTGAGCGCCTTGCTGAGTATCACAAGCTCGGTGCGCGCTTTGCCAAGTGGCGGGCGGTCATCACCATCACCGACAGCCTTCCGTCTTGGAACTGCGTGAAGGCGAACGCGCATGCGCTCGCCCGCTACGCTGCGCTATGTCAGGAAGCGGGCATCGTCCCGATCGTCGAGCCCGAGGTGCTGATGGACGGTGAGCACGCCGGGCACACGATCGAGCGCTGCTATGAGGTGACGGAGTGGACGCAGCGGATTGTGTTCCGTGAACTCTTCGATGCGCGCGTTGCCCTCGAGGGCATGATTTTGAAGCCGAACATGGTCATTGCGGGCCAGAAGTGCGCCAAGCAGGCGAGCCCCGAGCAGGTGGCCGAGCTCACCGTTAAGTGCCTCAAGGCCACGGTGCCGTCGGCCGTTCCCGGCATCGCCTTCCTCTCGGGCGGCCAATCGGATGAGCAGGCAACGCAGAACCTGTCGCTGATCAACGAGATCGGCGACCTGCCGTGGAACGTCACCTTCTCCTATGGCCGCGCGCTGCAAGCCGCTGCGCTCAAGGCGTGGGGCGGCAAGGATGAAAATGTTGCTGCGGGTCAGCGTGCCTTCACCCACCGCGCACGGATGAATTCGCTCGCTGCGCTCGGTAAGTGGAGCCAGCAACAGGAGAAAGCCGCCTGACGGGCTTCCTTCTGACGAACCTCTCCGGGGCGCGTGCGATTTCGAAAGCGGATCATCGGCGTTCAATGCGCCTTTGATCCGCTATTGCGTACGTTCTGTTGGGCACCCATTTACCCGCTTCTGCAAATTTGCAGTGGCAGTTTGCGTGACCCCACCGACTAAACCCCTGGCCAGCCCCTGGAGATGATCAATGCACGTTACGATGGAAAGCGCCCTCGCCGCGGTTGAAGCTGCGCGCAAAGAAGCGGTGAATCTCAAGACGCAGATGTGTATTGCCGTCGTTGACTCCGGCGCCAACCTCAAGGCTTTCGTGCGTATGGACGATGCGTGGGTCGGCTCCATCGACATCGCGATCAAGAAGGCGAAGACGGCGGTGTTCTTCGGCATGCCGACGGGTGAGATCGGCAAACTTTCGCAGCCGGGCGGCTCGCTCTATGGCATCGAGCATTCGAACCACGGATTGATCACCTTCCCGGGCGGCCTGCCTATCGTCGATGAGGAAGGCGTGCTCGTCGGGGCGATCGGTGTATCGGGCAGCTCAGTGGAGAACGATCACAAGGTGGCGGCTGCCGGCCTCAAGGTGGTGGGCGTGTCGGACCTGCCGGAGCATCCCTGGCGCACGTGAGCGGCGACGGCGGATCGAAACGCTGGACAAAAGGGAAAGGCGGGGCACGACCACCCCGCCTTTTTCTATTCGAGCCAGGATTTATTCCGACTCAGAGCTTCTCGATGTGGTCGGCCATGTCTCCGACAAGGCGAACGCGATACTTGGCGTTCTCGCACGTCAGGATCCACACCGGCGAATCGGCATGCGAAGCGCTTTGATCTCGCTGCGCGTGGGCTGGCTCCTTGCACTCGTAGCCCTGCTTGCGAATCTGCACGGCTATGATGTCGGCAGGGATTTCGCTATTGGCGACCAAGGTGGCCGTCGCTTCGGCCACCTGCTGCGCCTGCGCTTGGGAGTCTATACCGCTGGAGGTGAGGGCGTTGAGAACCAAGCCCGCACCGAGGGCCAGTACGGGAAACAAAGCCAGCTTTTCCATCGGGGACTCCGCTACGCCTTCATGGCACCCGCTTCAGTGGGCGTGCGCGATCTTGTCATGCTCGCGCCGTCCAGCCAGGGCCAGGAAAACATAACTCCAACCTGAGAATAGAAGGTTGATGCCGACGAGAAGTCCGAGCGCCCAGGTTGCTGAACCCGGTAGGCCGAGGGCGATGAGCACGCCCACCGCGATGGCGGCGATACCGGAGAGCAGCAGCCAGAACCAGCCCTCGTGCGGGCTCACCCGGTAGGCCATAACGATTTCGAAGATGCCTTCGGCGATGAAGAGGGCCGCGAGCACGATGGCGAGGGTGAAAAGGCCGGTGAGCGGGAAGAAGGCGAGATAGCCGCCAACGACGACGTAGAGCACGCCGATCAGCAACTCCCAAAGGAAGCCTGACCAGCCCGGCGCCTGGAATGCGTGCACGAACATCAACACGCCGCCGATGAGGAACAGCCAGCCAAGCATGATCTTTGCGGCGATAGTCGAGATGAACGGAAACGCGATAGCTGCGACGCCAGCGATGATGAGGCCGATCCCAAGAGCGAGGAACCAGCCCCATTTCTCGGAGATCAGGGCTTTCGTTTCAGCGAGCCGCATTTCCATTTCGGGGACGGTGAGCGTAGCCATAACGGTCCTCCGGTTGCAGAGTTTTCAGGGAAAACAATAGCAGAATTGCCAGGCAACCGGGGCCCGTTCATCCTTGTATGGTGGCGCGAGTGCCAACGCCCGTTCCAAGATCGATCGGCTTCACGGCCCAATGTTCGGCTTGCGGAGGAAGCGGCGTTCTGATGCTGCGAAATGGGTTCGAATATGCCGATAATTTGTGCCAGCTGATTAGCTGCGCGCGTATGCAACCGTAACCAAAATACAAACGAAAAGGCCGCCTGCTCAGGCAGGCGGCCTTGCTGTATCGCGCGTCTTCAGTCGCGCGCCAGAAGCGGTGTGATGCGTCTCACCGCGACACGCCGGTTTGCGCGCTCGGCCTGTTGCGTGGGCACTTTGAGGAACTCCTCGCCGTAGCCTTGCGTAACGAGGTTCTCGGGCGGCACGTTGAAAGTGTCGGTGAGAATGATTGCGACTTCCTCCGCCCTACGATCTGAGAGCGTCAGGTTGTCGATGTCGGAGCCCACCGCATCGGTGTGGCCCTCGATGAGGAAGACCTCGTCGGGGCGCCGGTCGAGAACGCGGTTGATCGCATTGGCGATGCGGGCGAGCCGGTTGTACTGGTCGGGGTGCACCTCCCATGCGCCGAAATCGAAGTTGACGGTGTCCAGGTCGATCCGACGCATGCGGTCGCGCAGATACGTATTGTAGCGCACCTCCTCGAGTGAGTAGCCGCGCGGCAGTCGTTCCACCGGCCCGGCCATCAGTGCGTCATAGATGTCGTCGTCGGAGGCGCGCTCATAGTTCACGATGTAGCGCTCACGGGGGATTTGCAGCGAGAGCGGCCCGAGATCGATCCGCACCGGCGCCGCGCGGCGGAAGCGACGATTGTCGATGAGCACGGTTTCGCGTCCGTCTCGTCCGCGCCGGTAGCGTCGCATGAGCCGCCCGGAGGAATCGAACTCGGAAAACACCTCGATGCCGCCGGGCCTCACGGCGATGGTCACGTTGCCGCCGTCGGAACGCTTCTCGCTGCGCAGGTCGCGCGCCGTGCGCCGCAAGCGCTCGGTCTCGTCGTGGCGGATCCGAGCCGCGCCGCCTTTCTCCTGCGTTATGGTCCGGTTGCCGGGCTCCTCGATGATGGTGCGTCCGCCATCCTCGACCCGTTGACGACGGGCTTTCTTGAGCTGGTCGATCGAGAACGGAGCGCCAGCGTCACGGCGCGGACCGCGGCCGGGTGCGCCTGCCGGGCCCGTTGGCTGCCCGGGCTGGGCGCGCTGCTCCGGCGGCCGCGCCGGTTGCTGCGCCGGTTGCTGCTGTGCCGGCTGTGTTCCCGGGGGCGTTCTATCCCGCATGCGCTCGACGTCGCGCCGCGGTTGCGGCTGGCCGGGCAGATGTGGGGCGCCGGGGGACTGCGCTTTTGGCGCGCCGTGCTGGACCGGCGGTTGAGTGGCTGGCTGTGCCGGAGAGTTCGGCGAGGCGCCACGATCGCCGTCTCCACCCCGGTGTCCACGTAGGCGGCGGTCCTGTTGATCGGACGGCGCAGGCGGGCTGGCTGCCGGGGGTTGCGCCTGGCGCTCTCCAGGGGCAACGGGGGGAGGTGTACTGGCCGCAGGCGGTGTTCTCGGCGCGTCCTGCTGGACTGGCGGTCGAGCGGATGGCTGCTGTGGGGCGCTCACCGGAGCGCCGCGATGGCCATTATCGCCGCGAATTCCATGCTGGCCGCGATCCTGGTGACCGGTGCCTTTGCCGCCGTGCCGATTTGAATCTGGCGTCGCGGGCGCGGACGGATTGGCAGTGGAGGGTTGCGCCTGCGGTTGCGGCGCCCCACCGCGGTCCCCTCTATCGCTTCTGCCTCTATCGCCCCTTTCGCCCGGTTCGCCGCGCTCACCGGCCGGGCCGCGCCGTTCCCCGCGTTTGCCATCGCGGCCGTCCTTGGCCTCGCCTGCCTGATCTACCGTGTCAGGGGTGGCTTCGGATGCTTGGGCAACTTTGAGGAGTGGTTGCGGGGTTTCTGCCGCTACATCGAGCGGAGCAAGCCCGTAAAGTGCAATGACCGGCAGGGCCGCTAAGGTGAGGCGGCGGGAAGGGGGAGAGAAGGGAGAGTAAGGCTTGGTACGAGGCATGAGGCGTTTTCACTCCGGTTTGCCGCCTACCCGTACCTGAAATGTTGTTGAGGTTGTGGCTTGTGCGACAGCAAGCGAAAACAGGTCGCTTTTCCGCCCCAATGCGCCCTATTAGGCTGTCAGTAGGACGTAAGGAAAGTTCGATGGGGCAAGAGGATATAGCCGGATTGTACGTCGTGGCTGCCGCAGGCACCGATACGGGTGTACTTGCCGCCGTGCTCGAAGCGGCGCGGCCAGCCACGGTGCTGGTCGCGGCGGCCAAGGATGGCGAGGCGCTGACGGCTGCCGCAGCGCGTCCGCTGGTTGAGCTGGTGCAAGGGAAGGGCATCGCCGCGCTGATCGAAGGCGATGCGCAGCTCGCCCGGACGCTCCGCGCCGATGGCGTACATCTGCCGTGGGATAAGGACATCGAAGCCCGATACGGCGAGGCAAGGGAGATACTCGGCACGCGCTACATCATTGGTGTCGACGTGGGGCGCTCGCGCCATGACGCAATGGTGCTGGCAGAAGAGGGCGCCGACTACATCGCCTTCGGTATACCCAGTCACGTGGAGGACCGGGAAACCGCTGCAGAGCGGCGCTTTGAACTCGTTACGTGGTGGAGCGAGATCTTCGAGGTGCCGTGTGTCGCGTTCGACGTGGAAAATTTAGCGGACGCGGAAGCGTTGGCTGCTGCGGGTGCGGACTTCGTAGCCATTGCGAGGAACGACACGTTCAGCGCGGACGACTATGCGAACCTCGCTCGCGCCATAGTGGCGGCGTCTTCCAAGCGCGAGGCCCTCGCATGAGGGTGCGGTGCCCCGCGCCGGCTTTGCGCGTCATCGTGTCTGCATGCGGTGCGATGATGTTCGGAGCGGTGGCGTTGGTGGCGTCCGCGCGCGCGGAGACGAGCTCGTGGATCATGCAGTCCACAGAAGTTCCTAAGCCTCGCCCGGGCAAGCCTGTGAAACTGGCGCCGAACGAGAAGTTTTCCAAGCCTGCTGCGCCCAAAAAGGATGGGGCAGCGCCAAAGCAGGGGGGCTTTGGCGTCGAAGAGTTCCTCGTTCAGCCGACAGGTGAGGAGGCGGCGTATATCGCCTTCGACCAAGGGCAGTATCTCACCGCATTCAAGCTCGCGCAGGAAGCTGCCAAGAAGGGCGATCCGCAGGCGCATACGCTGCTTGGTGGTCTGTATGCAGAAGGCCTCGGCGTGAGCAAGGAGCCGGTGACGGCAGCCAAGTGGTACGCGCGCGGCGATGAGCTCGGTGACGTGCAAGCGACCTTCGCGCTCGGCGTACTCTACGCCGAGGGGCGCGGCGTGAAGAAGGATCGTGCAAAGGCGGCCGAGCTATTCGAGAAGGCGGCGCGCAGCGGTCATCCGCTCGCCAACTACAATCTCGGACTCATCTTTCTCAAGGGTGACGGCAAACCGCAGAACCCCTATCGCGCCGCCATGCACATTCGCTATGCAGCCGAGAAAGGTATTGCCGCTGCGCAATACGATCTCGCGGGCCTCTATCAGAACGGCTCGGGTGTCGAGCCCAACGCACTCGAAGCGGCGCGGTGGCTGAGCAAGGCAGCCGAGCAGGGTATGGCAGAAGCGCAGTTCGAATACGCGGTGGTGCTGCTGCGTGGTCTCGGTCTGACCAAGGACGAGCCGAAGGCGGTTCCGTATCTGCGCCAGGCGGCGCAAAAGGGACTTCCATCGGCGCAGAACCGGCTCGCATATGTCTACGCGGAGGGCGTCGGCGTTAAGAAGGATCCCAAGGAAGCCGCCAAGTGGCGTTTCATCGCCCAGGCTGGCGGGCTGAAGGATGAGGATCTCGACGCGTTCATCGACAAACTTCCGAAAGCGCAGCGCGCTTCCGCCCAGCAGGCCGCGAGCGAATGGCGGGAGGAAGCAGGGCTGTTCTAACGGGGCAATTGACGATGCGGCGGCGGTTCGCGCCCTTGCCAGCATCGTTCGCAAGGGGTAGTCGGGCGCCAGCGCCGATGCTCGGCGCGCCGCGAAGGATTTCCCTGATGCCCGCCTCAGCGCTTATGAACGTCATGATCGGCGCCGCCCGTAAGGCCGGCCGCAGTCTCGCGCGTGATTTCGGCGAGGTCGAGCAACTCCAAGTTTCGGTCAAGGGGCCGGGCAATTTCGTTTCCGCGGCCGATCACAAGGCCGAAGAAATCATCTATCGCGAGCTGGCGAAAGCGCGCCCCGGCTATTCGTTCCTGATGGAAGAGCGCGGCGAGGTCGTCGGCGATGACCGCACGCACCGGTGGATCGTCGATCCGCTCGATGGCACCACGAACTTCCTGCACGGCGTGCCGATGTTCGCGATCTCGATCGGCCTGGAGCGCGAAGGCCAGCTTGTCGCCGGTCTTGTGTACAACCCAATATCTGACGAACTGTTCGCCGCCGAGAAGGGGAAGGGGGCCTTCCTCAACGACCGCCGCCGCTTGCGCGTCGCTGCGCGCAGGAGCCTGTCGGATGCCCTCGTCACGACGGGCATCCCGCATATCGGGCGCACCGGTCACGCTGCCTTTAAGCGCGAATCTCAGAGCGTCTTCCCGCAGGTCGCCGGCGTGCGGCGTACCGGCTCGGCGGCGCTCGATCTCGCCTGGGTCGCGGCGGGCCGCTTCGATCTTTACTGGGAGCGCGGCATCAAGCCGTGGGATATGGCCGCCGGCATCGTATTGGTTCGCGAAGCGGGGGGGGCGGTGAGCGATCTCGCCGCAGGCGCTCAGATGTTCGAGAAGGGCGAAGTGCTGGCCGCCAACACGACCCTACATAAGGAATTTCTGCCGCTGCTAGATGCCAAGCGTTCCGGCGTGTAGCGCTTACCATGTCGCTGGCGTCATGGCTCGGCGGGCACGATGTTGCCCGTTTTGTGCTGTCATTGGCATCGGGTAATGTCATAGGGCTGAAGAAGTAGGGCGGTGGGCGGAGCTCGGGATGGCGAGAAGACGACAGAGAGACTCGGCCGTTTCGGCCCTGGCCCATAGACCGCTAACGCCGCCGGGTGTCTTCCTCATCCGGATGCTGATCTTCCTGACGCTCGTTGCGTTCCTGACGGCAATTCTGCACAAGCAACTCGTCGACAGCTTCATGCACAATCCGGGGCTGAACGGCCTTATTGTGGGTGTGCTGGCGCTCGGCATCATCTACGCTTTCCGGCAGGTCGTCCGCCTTTATCCGGAGATCCGCTGGGTCAATGCTTTCCGGATCGCCGATCCAGGCCTGACGATCTCCCACCAGCCGGTACTGCTCGCGCCCATGGCCGCGATGCTGCGCGACCGTACGGGGGCGCTTTCGCTCTCCACGGCTTCGCTGCGCTCGATCATGGATTCCATCGGCTCGCGTCTCGATGAGGCGCGCGATACCGGGCGCTATCTCGTTGGCCTGCTCGTGTTCCTCGGCCTGCTGGGCACCTTCTGGGGTCTGCTCGAGACGATCCAGTCGGTCGGCGGTGCGATCGATTCCATCGACACCAATGCGACCGACAACGTCACCATGTTCTCCGATCTCAAGGCCGGTCTCGCCGCCCCTTTGAAGGGCATGGGCACGGCGTTTTCGTCGTCGCTGCTCGGCCTTGCCGGCTCGCTGGTGCTCGGGTTCCTCGAGCTGCAGGCGAGCCATGCGCACAATCGCTTCTACAACGAGCTGGAGGAATGGCTGTCGGGCATTACGGAGCTGACCCCGGGTGGCGCGGGTGTCACGACCGACCAGGTCAACCGCCAGCTTTCCAGCGCCATTCTGCACATGCAGCGCGCGGTGGAGGATTTATCGACGCGGCTCTCCGATCAGACGATGGCGGGCGCGATTGGCGGTGGAGGCGATGAGCAGCTCCGCGAGCTCGCCCGCGGTGTCAATCAGCTGGTCTCGCAGATGCGCGCGGAACAAAAGGTCGTGCGCGAGTGGGTAGATGAGCAGGCGGCCCAGCACTCCGAAGTGGCGAGTGCGCTGAAGGAACTCGCCGTCAACATGCGGCGCCGGAGCTAACGGATGGCAGGCGGACGCACGCGACGGCGCGCCGAATATACCGACTTCTGGCCCGGCTACGTCGACGTGCTGTCAACGCTGCTGCTCGTCGTGACGTTTCTCATGTCGATCTTCATGCTGGCGCAGTATTTCGCTGGTCAGGAGGCGAGCGGCAAGGACACCGCGCTTCGCCGCCTCACGTTGCAAATTACTGAGTTGACGAATTTGCTTTCGCTGGAAAAGGGCAAGAGCAAGTCCGCCGAGGACGAACTGGCAGCCTTGCAGGCAACCCTGGCCACCATGCGCGATGAGAACTCGCGATTATCGGGATCGGCGCTGCTGGGCGATGAGGCGGCGAAGGCTGCCGATGCGCGCATCGCAGGGCTCGCCAGCGAGCTCGAGAGCCAGAAGAAGCTTTCCGACGAAGCGCTCGCCAAGGTGGACCTGCTCAACCAGCAGCTGCTGTCTCTGCGCCGGCAGATCGCTGCTCTCAACGAGGCTTTGCAAGCTTCCGAAAAGAAAGACGCCGAGAGCCAGACCCGGATCAAGGATCTCGGTGCCCGCCTAAACGCTGCGCTCGCACGCCAAGTACAGGAGCTGCAACGGTATCGCTCGGATTTTTTCGGCCGTCTGCGTGAGCTTCTCAAGAATCGAAAAGACATCCGCGTTGTCGGCGACCGGTTCGTCTTCGAATCCGAAGTGCTGTTCCCGTCCGGCTCAAACCAGCTGACACCTGAGGGCCTCGCCGCCATGGACCAGCTCGCTTCGGCGATCATCGAGCTGGAGCGCGAGATCCCGAAAGAGATCGACTGGGCCCTGCAGGTGGATGGTCATACCGACGTTCGCCCGATCGCCAGCCCGACGTTCCCCTCGAATTGGGAGCTTTCAACGGCGCGCGCGATCTCGGTTGTGCGCTATCTCATCAGCCGTGGGGTGTCGCCGCAGCGACTGGTGGCGGCCGGTTTCGGCGAGTTCCGTCCACTCGAGGCAGGTACAGACGAGGCTAGCTTGCAGCGTAACCGGCGCATCGAGCTGAAGCTCACGAACCGCTAGCGCGGCCGCCAAATGGGCGGCTCCACAGTGTGGCTCGTCATCTTCCGGCGCCGCTGTCGTTCGACAGGCAGTCCGCCGGTTCCTCGCTGCCGCGACATCGGAACGGCCGGTTGGGCGCTGCCACAGAAAAAGGGCGCCGGTCGCCGGCGCCCTTTCATCCTGCATCGATGCTCCGGCCGTGCCCCGGCACTCGCCTTTGATTATTGTGGGGTGGTTGTTCCTGCTGGGGGACCCACCGGCACCGGGCTCACCTGCTCGCGCTCCTTCTTGAGGTCGGCAAGGGCCTGGTTGAGCTTCTTCTGCGCTGCTGCGAGTTGCGCCTTGAGATCGGCTTCGATCTTGTCCTTGGCTTCGGCGGCTTCCTTCGCTGCCGTTTCGGCTGCGTCGCGGTGCCGTTCGAGGTCGCCGGTCTTCTGCTGCTGCTCGTCGAGCTGCTTCTGCAGATCGCCTTCACGCTGCTTAAGATCGGTCACCTGCTTCTGCAAATCGCCGACTTGCTTTTGCAGGTCACTAATCTGCGCCGATGCCGCCTCGGTGTCGGCGCGCGACTGCTTCAGCGAGTTCTCGACGTCCTCACGCGTGCGATTGGCTTGCTCTACCTGCCGCGTCAGGTCGGCTGCGTTCGCCTTGAGACGGTCGCGCTGTTGCGTAAGTTCGGCGCGGGTCTTCTCCGCTTCCAGGTAATTCTGGTGCGTCGAAAGTGCATTATATCCGGAGTAGACGGCGATAGCGCCAAGCGCCACCATCAGCAGCCAGATCCACAGCGGTGCGGGCGCGCCAGTGCGCGGCTCCGACGAAGTGGGATCAAGTTCCGGTTCCATAAGCTTCCTCCCCATTTCCCTTCAGGCATTTGCCGGCGCCCTGATCAGGCGCGCCGCTTTTTTTTATTTTATCACAGTGCGGCAAGAATGCTGCGAATTGGGGCTATTCGGCGGCCTCGGCTGTAAACTGCATCTCGGCGAGGCGCGCATAGAGCCCTCCCTTGGCGACCAGCTCGGCGTGGGTGCCCTGCTCGACGATCCGGCCTTTGTCCATCACCAGTATGCGGTCGGCCTTCTGTACCGTGGCTAGGCGGTGGGCGATGACGAGGGTAGTCCGGCCCGCCATCAGACCTTCCAGCGCGCGCTGCACCTGGGCTTCGCTCTCGGCATCGAGAGCGCTCGTGGCTTCGTCGAGCAGGAGGATCGGCGCGTCCTTTAGGATGGCGCGGGCGATGGCGATGCGCTGGCGCTGGCCGCCCGAGAGGGAAATGCCACGCTCGCCGACCCGCGTATCATAGCCGTCTGGTAGTGCGCGAATGAACTCGTCCGCGTGGGCTGCCTGGGCGGCCTGGCGGACGGCCGTCATAGTGGCACCGGAACTGCCATAACGGATGTTGTCGGCCACGGTGCCGGCGAACAGCGCAACATCCTGCGGCACCAGGGCCATGCGGGCGCGCAGGGCGCCAAGATCGGCGTCGCGAACATTCACGCCGTCGACGCGGACGGTACCTTGCTCGGGATCGAAGAACCGCAGGAGAAGGTTGAAAATCGTGCTCTTGCCGGCGCCGGAGGGACCAACAAGCGCGACGGTCTCGCCGGGGCGGGCGTGGAATGAAACGTGCTGCAGTGTCGGCAGCGCCGGCCTTCCCGGATAGGAGAAGCTCACATCATTGAATTCCACATCGCCCCGCGCAGGCGCGGGCAGCGGCTGTGGATTATCCGGTGAGCGGATGTCGGGCTTGAGGGCCAGGAGTTCGGCGAGGCGCTCGGCTGCACCCGCCGACTGGCTGATCTCGCCCCAAATCTCTGAAACCTGGGCGAAGGACGCGCCCGCGAAGACCGCGTAGAGCACAAACTGGCTCAGGCGGCCCACGGTCATGCTGCCGTCGATGACCGCGGCGGCGCCGAACCACAGCACGCCCGTGATGCTCGCGACGACCAGGAACATGGCGAGAGCCGTGAGCGCCGCGCGGGCGCGCATGCGCTCCTTCGCGGCGTCGAACGCTACTTCAACCGCGCCGCGGTATTGGGCGGAGGCCTCTTTCTCGTAGGCGAAGGCCTGCATGGTGCGGGAAGCGGCAAGGTTTTCCGCCGCATAGGCCGATGCCTCGGCCAACGTATCCTGTGCCTTCCGTGACAGACGCCGCACAAGGCGCCCCACCACAATGAGCGGCACAACGGTGAGCGGAATGGCGAGCAGAACCATCAATGACAAGTTCACGCTGGTGACGAACATCATCACCAGCGCGCCGACGAGCATAATGAGGCTGCGCAGCGCCTGGGACAGCGAGGAGCCGGCCATCGCTTTGATTTGCGTGGTATCCGCCGTCAGGCGGCTCATCAGCTCGCCGGAATGATTGCGCTCGAAGAATGAAGGTCCGAGATCGGCCACGTGGCGGAAAACATCTGAGCGCAAGTCAGCTACGACGCGCTCACCCAACCAGTTGACGTAATAAAACCGGGCGGCGCTGGCGAGCGCGAGCACGAGGCCGATCAGGATCAGCATCGCGAAATAGCGGTCAATGAAGATGCCATCGTGTGAGCCAAAGCCGAGGTCGATCACGCGGCGTACGGCCAGCGGGATGACCAGCATGGATAGGGCTGAGACGACGAGGGATATGGTGGCGAGGGTCAGCTTGGCGCGGTGGCGCGCAAGGTAAGGCCACAGCGATAGCAGCGGGCGCAGCTCGGGGCGCCGCCGCTGGGTATTCTCATCCTCCCGGGGCGCATGTTTCTGCCCTTCGGTCTGGGTCGTGCTATCGCGATTCAAGGCGGTGCTCTTCGGTCGGCCGAGTCTGGCCGGGGCGCAAGTTGCGAGAACCATGCCCGACAGCCCGTGTGCGCTCAAGTGCCATCAGGCCGCGGGAGCACCTTTAACCGAGGCTCCCGTCACGCTTGTGCCGGCGATGCATCTCGACTATAGAGGCCGCTCCGAACACACATTTTGCCCGGGCGGAGAGGCTATTAGCCGGCGGGCGAGGCATTCAGGGCATTCCCATGAAGAAAGATCCCGACCTGCATCCCGACTACCATCAGATCACGGTCAAAATGACCGATGGTAGTGAGTTCACCACCTATTCGACTTACGGACAGGAGGGTGATGAGCTGGTGCTCGACATCGATCCGTCCTCCCATCCGGCCTGGACGGGCGGCGATCAGCGCCTCACCGACCGCGGCGGGCGTCTTTCGCGCTTCAAGAAGAAGTTCGAAGGCCTCTTCTGAGAGCAGAAGGCGGCGTCGCCGCCTCGGCCTGCCGAATGGCAAATCGAAAAGAAAAAGCCCGGCACGCGCCGGGCTTTTTGCGTTACGGATATTAATGAGCTGCCCCGCGGCGGGGGGCCTTAGCTGCTGAAGGCCATGCGGAGGCGATCGATCTGGCTGCCGACGGGATTAGCGATCATCGTAGCGGCAACGTTGTCCGATTTGACGCTCATCGCGCGGTCGAGCTGCACAATGCGGTCTTGCAGGGCGTAGCTTTCCTCGACAAGGACGCGGAGGGTCTCGGGAAGCTCGGCGAAGCCCGCGACATGCGAGGTGCGCGAGGGAGCCTGAAGGGTCACGCCCTTGCGCTTCTTCTGCGCCTCGCTTTCGCTGATGTCGCCTTCCTTGAGGGCGCGACGGATCAGCAGCCAGGACGCCATGTCCAAAAGACGCGTCGTCAGACGCATGCTCTCGGCGGCGTAGAGGACATTGATCGAAGTCGGGAGGCGCTTGGATTCGGCGCGGCCGGGCCCCTCGAGGTATGCCGCTGTGCGCTCCACCAGGGCCATACCCTGCTTAAAGACGGCGTCGAATTGAGCGGAGGCCTGAAAGCGCTCACCAAACGATACGGTGACGCCGGCATTCAGGGACGCTTCGGCACGCGATACGTTGCTCATGACTAGATTTGACACACTCACTCACCTGCAGCTCATCAATAACACGCACTCATCCTGCCAAGCCATAGTTAACAACATGACCAAAAGCGGGACAAAGACCGCACGTTTCACGACGGGTTGGGGATATGCAAAAAAAGAGCCGCTTTTGCAGCGGCTCTGAAGTCAACAGGGAGGCGTCAAACAGAGCGGCCGAACCGCTCGGGATCCAGGTGACTGGATAACCGTACGTTGCCGGACTAAGGCTAATGAAGCGTTAATGATAAAGAAATCGCGGGGAGGTGCCTCCTCACGATTGCGGGATGCTCAAGGTTTACAGCGCGAATAGAAGCGCATGAACCGGTTCACGGCCGCTATTTACTTCTTGAACAGGGCACTGGCGGCTTCTTCGTGGCGGCGCTTGGCGTCCAGCTCGCCTCTCACGCGCACAATCTCCGCTTCGAGCGCGCGGATGCGCACTTCGAGCTCGGCGACGGACAGCGTCTCGAGAGTTTCGCCGATGACCGGCCCGGTCTTGGGCGATTTCGGCACAATGTCATCCCAATCCATGGCAGCTCCGCGGCGTTCGTTTGGGCGTTCTCGAGTCTGCTCGATACGCCGCACGGGGGCAACCCGGGGAAATGCGTCAGCCCGCGGCTTGTCTCGCACGGCGCGGTCGGGCATCAGATCCGCAGGCCAGCCAAGGAACGTGAACCATGACCGCACTGCCGCAGACCATGACCGCCATCGCCATTGAGGGGAAGGGTGGCCCAGAGGTGCTGCAGCCCGCCACAGCGCCGGTTCCGGCGGTGGGCCGTGGCCAAGTGCTGATCAAGGTGGCAGCGGCCGGCGTCAACCGGCCGGATGTAATGCAGCGGCTCGGCCTCTACCCCGCGCCAAAGGGGCATTCAGAGATTCCAGGGCTCGAAGTTGCGGGTGAGGTGGCAGCTGTGGGGCTTGGAGCATCGCGCTTTGCCGTGGGTGCGAAGGTAATGGCGTTGGTGAACGGCGGCGGCTACGCGGAATATTGTCTGGCCGAGGAGGGCTCGTGCCTGCCGATCCCTGATGGGGTGTCGATGGTCGATGCGGCTGCAATCCCAGAGGGCTTTTTCACCGTCTGGCACAACGTGTTCGAGCGCGGCGGACTGCAATCGGGCGATTGGTTCCTCGTGCACGGCGGAACGAGCGGTATCGGTACGGCTGCGATACAGCTCGCAACCGCGTTCGGCGCGAAGGTGATCACCACTGCTGGCTCGCCGGAAAAGTGCGCAGTGTGCCGCGAGCTCGGGGCCGTGCGCGCGATTGACTATAAGGCGGAGGATTTCGCGGAGGCGGTGAAGGCGGAGACCGGTGGCAGGGGTGTCGACGTCATTCTCGACATGATCGGCGGCGACTACGTGGAGCGAAACATTCGTTCGCTCGCGGACGACGGGCGCCTCGTCAATATCGCGTTCCAGGGCGGATCAAGGGTCACCATCGACATGATGCGTATCATGTTGAAGCGCCTGACGGTGACGGGCTCGACACTGCGCATCCGCCCGGCGGAGGTGAAGGCCGCAATCGCGCGCCAGGTGGAAGAGAAGGCGCTGCCGCTCGTCTCAGAAGGGCGTGTGAAAGTCGTGATCGATCGCACTTTCCCGCTACGCGATGCCGCCGCCGCGCACGCGCGTATGGACGAGGCGCACATCGGCAAGATTGTATTAACCATTTAGCCGCTTCGATACGCGGCGGGATCGGATGGCGACAGTTGCCGCGCCACACCGAAACCGCGACGCTGGGGGGAGCGGGCCGCCTTCAATCTGCCGGAGGCGGATGGGCGCTGCCATCAAATTGACAATACGTGGTTTTCTCCTGTGCTTGCCCATGCTCGGGGTGAGCAGGGAAAGGCCGCAATTGCCGGAAGGATGCGCCCGTGGGGGTGCAGATGGGCTTATTTATGCGTCAGTTACTGCGTATCGCGGTGTCGCTCCTTGCGGTGCTGATGGCGATTGCGCTTCCGGGTGGCGCCAACGCTGCCAAGAAAAAGCAGAAGATGGAGTATCCGCCGTTCACGCGCACCGAGATGGTGCTCGGCTGGATTAACGACTACCGGAACAACCCCACCCCGGAACGTCTGCCCGCTGCCTTCAAGGCGATGCGGGAGCAGGGCCAGTTCAAGGAAATCGAGCAGGCAGGCATCTATGTCGGCTTCATCGCCGGCGTGATCGGTTCAAATCCCGATAAGGCCGAGCAGCTCATCGCCGACATGTTCCCGATGCCGCCGCCCGATCAGGTCGTCGTCGTCAAGGCCATTGCCTATTCCGGTCTTGCCGACTGGAAAGAGCTGTTGGGCAAGTTCGTCGAGCGTATGCCGGCGCGCAAAGTGATCATTGAGCGCTACCTGTATGGCAAGCTGCCGGTGCTGCGCGACCTGACGCTGGAAAGCCCCATCGCTGTCGATGCCAACTGGGGCTATTACTTCGCAACCGGTTCGGCAGAGCCGATCCAGCGCCTCGTGCAGGCGCTCGCCTGGTCGCGCGAGAAGAACGATCTCGAGAAGCTCACCATCGGCTCGATGGTGAAGTGGACGCTGGCGCAGAATGCCTCCAAGGACCACGATCTCTTGCGCTATCTCAAGACGGCGCTGCCACGCCAGCCGGACAGCGTTTCCGTTCCGCTCGGAGAGGTGATCGAGGGAGCCGAGACGTTTGAGCTTGCACAGATCCGCAAGGAAGCGCTCACCTCCATCGAGGAGCTTAAGACCAAGGGACCGGAAAACGCGCGGAACTTCAGCTGGTGGGGCCAGGCAGGCCAGACGGTGTTCGCGCTGGGCTGCGTGGCGGCAGGTGTGATGGGGCAAGTTTACATGGGTGTGCCCTGCGTCGTCGGCGGCGCGCTATCGAACGTCGCTCTCAAGTATCTCGCGCCGGCACAGTGACGTCTCTGCGGGGGCACGCGTTAACCATCGCGTGGCGTCTGGTGCTGCCCCGAGCTGCACGTGTCATCAACGTGTCACGGATTCCGATGAAAGACTTTGCGCAATAGCTCCGTTGCGCAGGGTTTCCGATGAACGAGATCGCCTGGGGCTGCGCGGTATTCGCCGGCCTCGCCACGCTCTTACACTTCGTCAGCGCGTTGCTCGCCGCTTATCGCGCCCGCCGCGGAGCCGCTGTCCCGCCGTTTCCCGACGTTCCTGTTTCGGGGATGCCGCCTGTCAGCGTGTTGCGGCCTGTGCGCGGGCTCGATCCGTACGACGAGTTGACACTGCGCTCGGGCTTCGCGCTCGCCTATGGGCGCTATGAGTTGATCCTGTGCTGCGAAGATGCGGACGATCCGGTCGTGCCGGTCATTCGCCGTTTGATGGCAGCATATCCGCACGTCGATGCAAAGCTGCTCATCGGCCGCGATAGCCTCACGTCAAACCCCAAGCTCAACAATCTCATCAAAGGCTGGCGCGCGGCCCGCTATGACTGGGTCGTGATGGCCGACAGTAACGTGCTGATGCCGACCGACTACATCCAGCGGCTGCTTGCGGGCTGGTGTGCCGACACGGGCTTGCTGTGTGCTCCCCCCATCGGCTGTATGCCGAGCGGCTTCTGGGCGGAAGTGGAATGCGCCTTTCTCAACACGTATCAGGCGCGCTGGCAGTATGCGGCGGATACACTCGGCCTGGGGTTTGCGCAGGGCAAGACGATGCTATGGCGGCGCGCCGATCTGGAGCGTGCGGGTGGTATCCGTGCGCTGGGAGCGGAGATCGCCGAAGATGCGGCCGCGACCAAAGTTGTGCGCCACGCAGGCAAGCGCGTTCGTCTCGTCGACCGTCCATTCGGCCAGCCCTTGGGTGTGCGCAGCGCCGCGCAGATCTGGTCGCGTCAGGTGCGCTGGGCGCGTCTGCGCCGCGCGACGTTCCCTGTGTTCTTCCTGCCGGAGGTTCTCTCGGGCAGCGCTGCGCCACTCGTGGCGGTCTTCTTTGCCGCTGGGGGATTTGAGTTGCCCGGCGTTGCAGCCGCGGCTGCTTTGGGCACAGCCTGGTACGCCTGCGAAGCGGCGCTCGCTCGCGCGGCCGGCTGGCACTTATCCTGGCGGACGCCACTCGCGTGGATTGCGCGCGATGCGATGCTGCCGGTGCTGTGGGTGCAAGCCTGGCTCGGCAATTCATTCACCTGGCGCGGCAACGACATGCATCTCGCCGACGCCGTGGCGAGTAACTGATACCTAAGGGGAGCGCGGCGTTGTCACGGCGTGCCGCCGTGCGGTGAGAAACGTTTTCGAGTTCAGCCTGTGCGAATGCCAGTATTGCGTGGGGACGCCGTGGCGCCGCCGGGGCAAAGCTCCTTAGCCTTCGAGAGCGCATCCTCGCGGGTTGCGAACTCGCCAAGGCTTTCACCGCCCGGCGCGTGCGCCTTAAGGTAGTTTGCGAGCATCGATTTCTCGAAGCCTTCGAGCACGGTGAGTACCGTATAGCGCTCGGCAGGAGCTGCACCGGCGCGGATCAGCAATGCCTTTTTGCCGCCGTAGCTGGCGCTGGTGATGTGGCAAGCGCTTACGTTCGCCGCCGATAGGGCGTTCTCGCCCGTGGACGGCTGCCTTGTACTCGAACTGGCAGCAGCACTCATGCGGGCCGCGAATGCGAATGCGGCGAGCCGCGGCGCGGTTGCTTCGCTGGCGGTGTTCGTCTCCGAAGCGGGCGGAGCGAGCGTCGAGATCTCTGAAGCGGTTGGCTCGAGCATCGCGGCGTCGGCGGTTGCGACCTGAGCTACCGGCTGCGGCTCCTCGCCGGTCTGGATGATCTGTTCGGCGAGGACAATGCGCCCATCCGAGGGCGTTTTATCGGCACGCGCAACAGGCGGTTTGCGCGTCGGCGCTGGAACGGGCCGGTACGCCGGCGCCTTCGGCGTCAGCTCAATTGCCGGTACCTCGGCGACGGCGGTGCGTAGCGCGCCGTTGCCCTGGTCCGCCGCGGACCAAACGGTTCGCACCGGCGAGCGCGGTGGCGGTGACGGTTGGCTCTCTGTAACAGGCCCTCCCAGGTTGGCGCGTGCAGCTTTCGCTTTGCCGGCATCGATTTGCGCCGTTGCGGTGCGCTTCGGTGCAGCTGAGGATGGAGCTTCGCTCCCCGCATCTGCAGTGGTGCCGCCACTCTTGCAGTACGTCTGACGGAAGCTCGTTGCGACCCACTCGATCGACGTGCCGTAGTTCCGGTCAGCGGCCCAGCGACGCGCCAAATCGGCAAATGTGGTGCGGCCCTTCTTCGATGCCATGACAGCGAGGATGTCGTCCTGCTTCAGGCGCGTACGCGCGCCGACAGGATTGGCGATACGCTCGCCGGAGTAGACGACAAGATGCTGGATCTGCGCCAGCACGCCTGTGCCGACGTCGGGATAGCTGTCGCCCGGAACGCCGCCGCCGGTTGTGCCGAGGCCGGCGAAGTTGTTCTGCTTGGGATCGACGTCGCCCCAGCGGCCGTCGCCGCGACGGTAGGTGAGGAAGTTCGTTTCCAAGGCCATCTGGAAGAAGGCGTAGTCCCAACGCACGTTCCAGGTCTCGCCGTGCTTTTTGTAAAAGGCGGCGATATTGGCGAAGCGCGGATCAAGATTGGAGTTCCGCGTCTTGAGGAAGGCCATGAGGCGCTGGGGCGTAACACAGCGCGGCACAGCGTTGCCGGCGTCGGTGCGGATGCGGGGCGGAGCCGCCTCAGCGCCCGTGATGCAACCCAGAAGTATCAACACGGCTGCGAGGGTGCGCGGAAACGTACCCGCGGCGCGAACCTCTTCGTTCGCCGGCAATGGGGTCACCATGACGCTCTTTACACTTACACCAATGTCGAAACGGGTCGAAAGCGGGAGTGATCCAGCGGCGGCAGAAGTCGCCGCGCCGCCCATGGGCTAGCCTTCCGGGCAGAGTTCGAACGCGCGGCTCAGCGCTTTGGTCTGGCTGGGGAATGAAGCGAGCTTCTCGCCACCTTTGGCGTAGGCCGCGATATAGGCGTCGATCTCGCGCTTTTCATTGGCTTCCGTGACGTCGAGAACCGTGTAGTTCACGGTGCCGTTTCCGGTGGCTTTGATGATGACGGCGCGCTGGCCGCCGTAGCTTGCGGTCCACACCTTGCACTTCGATGGCTTGGCGGATGGCGTCTTCATTTGCGTCGCAGCGCTGCCCAGAGCGGCGGTCTGGACCTCGGAGGATTTCTGCTCCGCTTTGGAGGCAGCGGCCGAGGCAACTTTTGCGGAAACCTTTGCATCCGCTTTCGCGTCTGCCTTCGCAACGGCTTTCGTTGCGGCCGCGGATTTGGCCTTTGCTGCTGCGCCAGCGGGCGCGGAATCGGTTTTTGAATTGAGGAGCGTCACGGGCGGAGCGTCGTCGAGCGGCTCTGAGCTTGCGCTATCGCTTACGGAGGCAGCCAGCATGTTGCCACCTAGACTACGCAGCGGCGCGCCTTCCTTGCGCTCATCCTCGATGTTGCGCTTGGCGATCTCGGCGCCGGAGTTGCTAGCGGCGTCAGCTACCGGTTCGGCGGCAGCAACCTGCGTCTTGGTTCCGGCGCCCCCCTGGCGAGCTTCCTGGATGAGGCCAGGGTTAGGATCGTCGGCGTTGCAGTAGTTGGAATAGAAATCGTCGCTGATGGCGGTGATGTCGCGCACGTAGTTGCGTGAAGAGGGCGCCCACTGCTTTGCTACGAGGGCGTAGGTCATCGGGCCGCGGATGGACTGCTGCCACTTCGTGAGCACGCCCCACTCCTGCACCTTGCGCGTGCGCTCGGCGACGGGATCGTCAATATGCTCGCCCGCATACATCAGCAGGTGCTGCAGGTGGGCTTTGACGCCGCTGGAGATGTCGGCGAAGCGCTCACCGCGGGCGCCGCCGCCCGACGCGCCGAGGCCGGCGAAGTTGTTCTGGTCGGGGCGGACATCGCCGCTGAAACGCAGCGCGCCGGTCTCGAGGATCATCTGGAAGAAGGCGACATCCCAGCGGATGCCGAGCGCTTCGCCGTGGCGCATGTAGAAGGTTGCAAGGTCCTCGAAGCGCGAGTTGAGACGCGGGTTGCGAGCCTTGAGATAGGCCGTCAGCCGTCCCGGCGTAGCGCATTCGGGCACTGCGTTGCTTGCCGTGACTTTCACTTCCGGCAGATCAGCCGCGAAGGCTGGCGCGCAAAGCGCTACGAGAGCAAAGGTAACCGTTGCTCCGAAGATTCTCGTCATGAGAACACCCGTCCAAACGCGGCGCATGTTGTTTTTGAGCGCCCGACGAAACCATCAATCGTCATTAAAGCCTTAACGTTAATGGATGGTTTACGAATCGCACGCTCTCCCCGCTGCCCGCCACAGAGCCGCACCAATTGGGCGGCAGTGAGGGCTGGGGGGAGCGAAATTGTGGCGCTGAGCACTACGGCCTTACGGAGATCGGGCCACCGCAATGTTAATGCCATTGCAGTCAGGAGAGATGTTGGCCGCCGTCCAGCGCGATCATCTGCCCCGTCATCGAAGGCGTTGCGAGGATGAAGCGTACAGCGGCGGCGATCTCGCTCAGCGTTGGTCCACGTCCCAGGAGCGTCGACTGCCGCTCGCCGGCAAAGTCCTCGGCGGTCTGGTGGATGCTCTGGAGCACGGGGCCGGGACCGATGGCATTGACCCGCACGCGCGGGGCCATTGCCTGCGCGAGCGTCTGCGTCGCTGTCCAGAGCCCTGCCTTCGAGATGGTGTAGGAGAAGAAATCGGGCGTCGGCCGCCAGACTCTCTGATCGATAATGTTGATCACGTTTCCTTCGACGCCCGCGGGTAGGCTCGTGTAGAGACCTTGGGCGAGGAAGACCGGCGCCTTGAGATTGATGTCGAGATGTGTGTCCCAACCCTCGGAGGTCACCGACCCGATGGTGTCGAGGAAAAATTCAGAGGCGTTGTTGACGAGGCACGTCGGCTGACCGAGTGCGCCGGCGCAGCGTTCGATGAGTGATTGCACATCGTTGAAGTTCGAGAGGTCTCCGCCGAGCGCCGCTGCCTTGCCGCCGGCTGCGGTGATCTCGGCGGCGAGCGCCTCCGCCTCTGCGCGCGAGTTTCGATAGTGGACGCCGACGCTCAATCCATGCGCCGCGAGGTCGAGGGCGATGGCTCGGCCGATCCGGCGAGCGGCACCAGTGATGAGGGCAGTCTGCGGTGATTGTTGTGACATTGAAGGTCCGATGATCGCAGCTCGTCCGCGGGCTCGCAGCAACTTTGTACGGCCTGTAAGGAATTGCCGGGTTTCAGCGCGCCATGTGTGCACACATTTTGAGCAAGTGCCCAGATCGCTCTTCGCCGCGCCTTGTACGATGCCCAGCTACATAGCGAAAACTGGCGAATATATAGCCAAAAACGACGGCCTGTTGCCTTAGTGCTACGGCGTGGCGGCGAGGTACGGCGCGTTGGTGATTCGGCTTGTGGCAAGCCCCATTTGCGATTTCTCTACACCTCAGAAGCGTTCGAGAAGGCCGTACCTGCGGCACAGACGAGTTCGGCGCTTTGAGTGATCAGTTGCGTACGGGGGTAAGCTCAATCATGGCCGGGTCTCGCAGGGTAAGTAAGCTTTGTAGCGTAGCGGGTGTTGCGTTTCTCACTCTCACCGGTAGTGCCTTCGCCGGTGGCAGTCTCAAGGACGAACCGAAAGCGGAGCGTGAGTTCACCTACTCCTTCACGCTGACGGGCACTTCCGACTATGTCTTCCGCGGCGTGTCGCAGTCCGACAATGATCCTACCATCCAGGGCTCGTTCGGTATTGGCTACGGCATCTTCTACGCGGGTATCTGGGCAACCGGGATCGATTGGACGAGCGATCCGGATGCGAACATCGAAGCCGACTACTACGCCGGTATCAAGCCCACCTGGGGCAAGGCGACGTTCGATTTCGGCGTGATCTACTATGACTATCCAGGCGCCTGGAACGGCTATGACCTTCTCGAGCTGAAGGCGGGCGTCAGCGGCGAGATCGTCGACAAGCTGAGTGGCTCTGCCACATTCTACTATTCGCCCGATTACAAGGACAAAGAATGGGGTGTCTACGAGTTCGGGCTCGCTTATGCGCTACCGAAGTTTCATGTCTTTGATCCCTCGATCTCGGGCCTCTACGGTTACGTGGACGACTATAACGGTGGCACGTCGTACGGTTACTGGAACGCGGGCTTGTCGCTGGCCGTCGAGAAGCTGACGTTCGACCTGCGCTACTGGGACACCGATCTCAACGCCGGCGAGTGCCTCGGCTACACGGGTAACAACACGAACCTCTGCGATGAGCGGTTCGTGTTCTCCGCCACGCTGGCACTCCCCTGATCCTCGCGGTTTGGGACGAAAGCGATGCGAACGGGGCCGTCAGCCGGCCCCGTTTTGCGTTGGGTGCGCCGATGTGGGCGAGCAACGCGTCGATTTAATTCCGCGCTCCGATGCGTGCCGTGCGGCGAGGATTGGAGCTTCACGGGGCCTTGGTGCGCCAAATGCTTTTCAGCATGCCAGTTGCGTGGATTTATCGTGGTCCACTATTGGGGCGAGCAAACTCGGGGCAGTCCGCCCAAGACCATGGATCTGCATGACAATCGGGCGGGTGGCTGAGCCCAAGGCGCTCCGCCGGCAAGCAGGGGGACCCACCCTGCCAGAAATGTAAGAAACCTTCGAGACTGCTGAAAACTTTGCCGCGCACATTTGCACAGGCGTTCCTCTTTCGATGCCTCGGGCAGCGTTAGCGATCGAACATGGAAGATGAATGCGGCCGGCTTTTCCTAGCCGCAGCTCGACTGCTTGCCGGTCGTGCTGCGTGCCGAGCATCAAACGCGACCACGGGAGGACTTCGCGTGTGCTGCTTGGCGCTTCCTGCGTCGGGCGCGGCAGGAGCCGGCGCCGATCAGGGCTGACACATCGCTGATGTTTCGTCCCTCGTCCGGCATGGTTGAAAGAGCATCGCATTTCGCACGACACCCGCTTCGGCCCTCGCCAGAACAGTCAGCAGCGCACATGCACCGTCAGCGCATTCCACTGAGTAAGGCCGGGGCGCAGCAGCCTTTCCGGGGGATTGCCTGGGCGCTTCATCGATTGCAACACGGCGGACGGTGGCGGGCTCCGGATGGCATGTGCCAGCGCCCGCTGTGGACCTTATTTTTGCTCTCCATGATTGCACTTGGGACCGCCCTCATGCCTAACGGCGCGGTTGCGCAGGCCCAGGATCTCATGAAGCGGATGCGGTGCCTCGCGTGCCACGTGGGCGAGAGCCAGCATCACCTCGATGGGAAAGAGCATCAATCGAAGAGTTCCACGATCGCGATGCCCGAGTTCGAGCGGAGCGATCACGGAAAGATGCTCTGCGCCGACTGCCATGCGAAAGGCTTCACGACCTTTCCGCACCGGAACATGAAAACAGAAACGTGCATGGATTGTCATCCGCGCACGGAGCGGAAGGCGGCTGAGGCGGATAAGCCCTACGACTTCGAGCGGATCCTAAAGGAATTCGAGGCGACGGCGCACTTCACGGAATATCAGGACGAGAAGGAAAAATGCTGCGGCACAGCGACAGGAAAAGTCGGCGCGACGTCGGGAATAAGTGTCGTCAGTAAGCGAAATCGCGACCCGACCGCAAAGCACCGTTTCACCTGCGAGCATTGCCACGAACCGCACTACTTCCAGGCGACGGCGCGTATAAAAGATCCTCAGCACATTCTGAAGAACGACAATGGCCCCTGTCTGCATTGCCATATGGATGGGTCGACCGTTGCGCTCAAAGATCCCGCTAAGCCGAGCCTCGTCGCTGCGCACGCTTATATGCCCTATGCGGAGCTGCATTTGCAGGGCACGCGTTGCGTCGATTGCCATTCGAGCGTGGCAACGAAGGTCGCGCACGATCTGCCCAAGGGCATGAAGGCAGATCAGGGCTGCAATACGTGTCACAGCATCAACAGCGTGCTGCTAAGCCGACTCTACCGGTACGCCAGCGCGCCAGAGGGTGCGACGGCCGGCTTTCACAATACGGCGATCTTGAGGGACGGGTATGTGATGGGCGCCACCCGGAACCGATGGACTGACATCGCTGCCTATCTGTTCGTTACCGCCGGGCTGGTGCTCGTCGGTGTGCATGGCGGCTGGCGCATCCTGGCGCGCCGTCGCAGATAGGAGATAGAGGAGTAGCGCCATGACACCGCTTTGGCTGCGGCTCTGGCACTGGGGGATTGCGGTTCTGTTTCTGATCCTGGTGGTGACCGGGATCGTGCTGACATACTCCACCTCTTCCTTTGCGCTGATCAATTACGGCCTCGCCGATACGCTGCACCAGGCGACCGGGATCATGTTTTCGGTGCTGTTCGTCGGTTTCATTGCCGCTGCACTGACGAATGGATATTGGCGGCGGTATCAGCGCATCGGGAACGGCTTGCTCTCGCGTATTGCCAAGTTCGCGAGCTACATGTGGAACGGTGCGCCCATGCGGCCGGATGCTGCGGACGAGGGGCCGAGCCGCCTAGAGCTATCGCGCGGCTTCCTCATTCTGATCCAGCATCTTCTCTCGATTAGCAGCATCGTCATTCTTTCGCCCCTGCTGATCGCAACGGGGCTCGTGCTATATTACCCCGAGGTCATGCCGGAGACGGTTGCAGGCTTCGGGGGTGTATGGCCGTTCGCGCTCGCGCACTATTGGGCCAGCCTCGCGGGCGTGCTGTTTCTGCTGTTCCACGTCTATATCGCAACGATCGCAGGCCTAAGGCGGATGATCAAAGGCCGCTGACAGAGGTCCAGCCGACACGTGCGTTGACAGAGAGAGACGCAGGGCACCTGCCGGTGCGTGCTCCGTCGCGCACGTTGTGTGAGGTTCGTGTCTTATTCGGCCGCTGCCGCAGCGGTGCGCACCGGGCGCGGGCGTGCGGTCGTTGCTGTCTCGATGTATTGCTCCGGCGCGCCGTGCTTGGGCGACAGGCGGTTGGCGTACTGGAACACATCCACGTAGCAGGAATCGATGCATGCCCCGCAGTTTGTGCAATCGCCAGCAAGGATGAGATGCGTTCCGGTGCCCTTTAGCGCGGGCGTAATGACGTGGGGCTCGGGGCAGGCCTTGAAGCAGGCGCCGCAATCGGTGCATGCGGGGCGGTTGATCGCGCTTATGCGGAGTAGGCTCGCGGATCCGATCAATCCATAAAATGCTCCTACGGGGCAGAGATGGCTGCACCAGCCGCGGCGCGTGACGAAGAGGTCCAGCATGAACACCGCGGCGATGATGCCCCAGCCGGCGCCGATGCCGAAGATGATGCCCCGTTGAAGCAGGCTGACCGGGTTGAGGAACTCCCAGGCAATGGTGCCGGTCAGGAGCGACGCGAGCAGCGCTGCAACAAGCACCCAGATGCGCGTGCGCTTATCGAGCTTGCGGTCGCGGGTTAGGCCCAGCTTCTCGCGCAGCCAGTAGGCGCTGTCGGTGACGACGTTTACGGGGCAGACCCAGCTGCAATAGGCGCGCCCGCCGACGATCAAATAGAAAGCGGTGATGGTGGCGACGCCAATCACCGCGAGAAGGATCGGCTTATGAAGGGCGAACAGAGACTGCAGGAAGATGAATGGGTCGGCGAGGGGCAGCACGCCGAGGATCTCGCTGGAAGCGAAGTTGCCCTTCGCGATCCACAGGCCGAACCACGGCCCGGTGAGGAAGATGGCGAGTACGAATATTTGCGAAGCGCGCCGGGCCAGCCAAATGCGGTGAGCGAACAGCCAGCCGCGACGTGTCGCGGCGTAGGAGCGCGCCTCGGAGGTGCATTTGTAGAGGAGGGCCCTGGCATCCATTCTCAAATGTCCCGACGCAGGCCGCCATGTCCGGTAATCGGGCGACCGGCTGAATTGCGGCCCGACTTGCCTTGACCTAACGGGCGTGGAAGCACGCGGATCGCAGCTTCCTCCAGTACGCAGTGTTTCTCGCAGGTTCCGCAGCCCGTGCACTTAGTAGAGTGCACGGTCGGGATGAGCATCTGGCGACCCTTGATGGTTTGCTTCTCGAGTGTGATCGCCTCGTTGCGGATTGGGCAGACGCGATGGCAGATGCTGCAATGCATGCCCTTGTAGTTGAGGCACGTCTCGTGATCGACGAGGACGGAGATGCCCATGTTCGCGTGGCGAATGTCGGGAATATTCCGGTCGAGGGCGCCGGTTGGGCAGACGCGGGCGCACGGAACATCCGGGCACATGAGGCAGGAAGCTTCCCGCGCGATGAAGTAGGGTGTGCCGAGCGGGGCGGGATCACCCATCGTTGCGAGCTTGAGGGTGTCATAGGGGCATGCGCGAACGCATAGTCCGCACCGTACGCACGCGGACAGAAACTGCTCCTCGTCGATAGCTCCCGGCGGACGGAGCGCCGTCGCGTCAAGAGCACGTGCGCTGCGGACGTATTGATCGAGGGCGACGGCGGCGAGACAGGCGACGCCTGCCGACTTGGCGAGGCCGCCGATGAGGTCTCTCCGCGAAAAGCCGGTCTGCCTTTTTGCAGTCGGGCGCGGGGCCTCTGTTGGGGTTGAATTTGCGGAGCTCGGCCGGGCTCGGTCCCCGTCCGGCGCTGAGCGCTCAACGCGATCTGCGATGAACTTGTTTGCCATCGTGCTCCTCGCGTGTCCGTCTTTTGGCTGACGAATCTCGTGCGTTTCCTCTCTGACAATGGTCACGCCGTCGCGGTTGCGGGTCAATCACCGATGCGCCTGCACCTTGATCCTTACACAAATTGTAAGGCGACGTTCTCGCTTCGGCTCACATATGCTGTGGCTGTGCCCCTGAGATTGGCTTCCTTCGGCGTCCGGCCGTGCTTCTCGCTTTCGCGCGTTTGACTGCGCGCTAATGGGCGGGATTGCGTCTCTTGGCGTGCCTCGCCATCGCATCTTCTTCGCGTGGGATGCCGGGTTTTGAAGGGAGCGCGGCAAGCGGCGGGCACAGAAAAACGTGGGAAGTGGAGGCGATATCTCAGGACCGGAAAAACGGAGCGCGGCGTGTAAGCGGTGCCTGCGGAGAGAGTGAGCATCTATCGGAACTGCCGATAGGTCAGGCCGGGAGATGCAAGGAGCCGGGGCAATGCACGCCGACTGCTGCGCAGATTGCCGGGTAAGAGCAACATTACAGGCCGTGTAATGTTTAACCCCTTTCGCCTCAGCGACGTTGTTGCACAGTCGAATGCTTCTAAGTAGAAAATGAGTGGTTGACTGTGAACATCTGCAGCAGCGAGGCGCATCGGCCATGCGGATATTGATGATCGAAGACGACGCCGAAACCTCTGCCTTCGTGGGTAACGGGTTGCGGCAAGCCGGCCATACCGTAGACGTCGTAGCGAACGGCAAGGACGGCGTGCTGCTCGGCATTCAGGAAGACTTCGATCTCGTAATCCTGGACCGGATGGTGCCGGGACTCGATGGGCTGTCTGTCGCGCGCACGCTTCGCAGCAGCGGCCGGCCCGTCGCAATACTGTTCCTCACTGCGCTCGGCAGCATCAATGAGCGGGTGCAGGGACTGGATGTCGGTGGCGATGATTACGTCGTGAAGCCGTTCGCCTTCTCGGAGCTGCTGGCGCGCGTCAATGCACTCGGCCGGCGCTCGCCGATGCGCGACGAGCACGAGAAGCTGACAGTGGGTGACCTCGAGATGGACGTCGCCCACCGCATCGTCACGCGCGAGAATCAGCCGATCAATCTCCTGCCGAGAGAGTGCTTGCTGCTTGAAATACTGCTGCGCAATAAGGGCCGCGTCGTGCTCCGTACGATGCTGCTGGAACGCGTATGGGGATTCCGGTTCGAGCCGAAGACGAGTGTTGTGGAAACTCACATCTCGCGGCTGCGCGCAAAAGTGGATAAGCCGTTCAAGACACCCCTTATTCACACGGTGAGAGGCTGCGGCTATTCCATATATGAAGCCTGATCTTCAACTCACGCGCTACCACGTTCAAATCGTCGGCGCGGTAGGCCTGCTTCTGGTTCTGGGCTTCAGTCTTTTATTCTCATCGGTCTTTATCGACTCTCACGCTGAGCTGACGGCGCGCACGCAAGCGCGTGTTGCGCGCGTTCTGGACGCGCTGGTCGCTTACGAAAAGCAACACGGGCTCGATGCGCTCGTCAGCTTCGTAAAGGCGGAGCCCGTTTGGGCGGACCCTGATCCGCCCTTCGTTTCGATTCGCGATCCCAATGGCGGTATCCGCCTCCATACTTCGACCGAGATATCGCCCGATGTGGCGTGGAGCACCGCCAACCTTTCCATCCGTTCACGTGGAGTCGGCTGGGGGCTTACCAAGCGGCTCGCGCATGTCGCATCGGCGCCGCTGAGTCAGGGACAGCTCCTCGTTGGGCTGAGCGAGATCAAGGCTGCGCAGGCCCATGACCGGGCGATCCTCGGGTTCGCACTGCTGTTGGTGACAGGGCTGGCGCTGATGTTCCTGGCTGCGATGGTGTTGTCGAACAGGTCGCGCGCGCGCGTCGATGAGATGACATCGACGCTGTTCGATTTCGTATCGGGCAGCACCGATCGCCGAGTTCCAATGCTGGGGCGGTCGGACCGGCTCTCCGATCTTGAGCTGGCAATCAACGGCACGCTGGACTATGCGCAGCGCCTACTGTGGAACCTCAACTATATGTCCGCCGACATTGCGCACAATCTGAAGAAGCCGCTGACGCGTCTGCGGCAGAGATTGGAGCTGGTCAGCAAATGTGAATTCAGCAGCCCTGACCTCTCGCGCAAGATTGATGAAGGCATCGAAGAGATCGACTCTCTCGTCGTTATCTTCGAGGCACTGTTGAATATCGGAGAGCTGCAATCGGGTGACCGGCGCTCACGTTTCGTGGATGTCGATCTTCCCGCACTGCTACGGCACATTGCCGAGGTTTACGAGCCGATCATTTCCGACCACGGCGATGAGTTGGCCGTCTGCATCACCAATCAGGCGGTGAGGCCGGTGAGCGGCGACCGCGAATTGCTCATGGAGATGATCGTCAACTTCGTCGAGAATGCCATTCAATACTGCCCAGAGGGGACGGTGATCCAGCTGGAGCTGCGCCAGCTCCGGACGGGCCTGGAGGTAATCATCTCCGATAATGGTCCCGGCGTTCCATCCTCCGAAATCGAGCATCTGTTTGAGCGGTTCTATCGGCTCGAGAACTCCCGTGGGAAGTCAGGCCATGGGCTGGGAATACCGTTTGCAGTCGCCATCGCAGAGCTGCACGGCGCGTACATCGAGATCGTCGACAACAAGCCTGGTCTACGGGTGATCATCAGTTTCCCGAACGATCCCTTTACGCGCCCGCAGTTCGGGTTGTGTCTTCGCTCTGGCTACGGCGTCACGCCGAAGTAGGTTGGGGCGAAATGGCGGATGCTGATGTTCGTCAAGAAATACCCCTGGTTTTCAGGTTTTTTCGCACGTTTGTAAGAAAGCCTTGAGGCGCGCGAAAAGTGCGGGGAGCACACTTTTGTGCTGTCGCTTTGCAACCTCCATGCGGACTTCCGTTAAGCGCGCGGGTCAGCCGGGCGACATACCGGCCGTCGGACATCGCTGCCGGCCGCTTAACGATATAAGCAGGGAGGATCATTCGATGAGCCAGGAAAGCATCCCCGGAGGACAGCGCTCTGCGCAGACGGTTGCGGACGAACTAAAATCGCCGGAGCATTGGAATATCGGCGGCGCGATCAATGGTTTTCAGCACGTGACTTCAGCCAAGTCGGCGCTGGAGCAGCTTGGTGTCAAAGGCATCAGCTTCACCGTTTACGATCAGCACTTCGGAATGAAATGGGCGGGAGGGCGCCCGCACTCCTTTGCGGCGGGGCAAACGAAGGAAACGTTTGCCCGTCTCGTGCAGGAATACAATCGCCGGGGCATCACCTTCAATCTGGTGTTCTCCAACCTCTTCATCGAGGAGAAGCACCTGGGTGACAAGCGCTGCAACTGGATGCTGGAGCGCTGCTACAGGAAAGGGAACGGCGTCATCGTCGGTAGCCACATCCTCGCGCGCTACATCCGCGAGCGATTCCCCGACTACCGGCTCGTTCACTCGCTGACGCACTTCAACAAGGAGCCACGGTACTATTACGACCACGCCGACCTTTACGACGTCTTTGTGCTGCCCCCGCATCTCAACTACAGGGCGAAGGTGCTGCAGGAGATGATTGGGCGTCTCGGCGCAGAGCGGATCGAACTGCTCGTCAACGAAACTTGCTTTCGCGAGTGTAGTATCCGCCAGGACCATTACGATCTCATCAGCAAAGCTTGCCTGGAGGATGACTGGGATCTTTGGGAGGAGCTGACGAGCGGCTTCTGTCAACGCGCACATGCCGACCGTTTCACGCGCCTGCAAGAGCCCAAGGACGTCAAGCGCATCAAGAATTTCACGCTTTCGCAGGAGGAGGTGAGGGATCTCAAGTCGCTCGGCGTCTGCAATTTCAAGCTGGCCAACCGGCAGGTGCCGGCTCAGCAGTATGCGAAGTGGATGGATTATTACATCATCGATCGGCTCGGTCTTTCGACGACGATGTACGTCTACGACAACTATTACAGGCCCGCTGCGCACTTCGCCGGGCGCGCGTCCTGATCCTTTAAGTATCCGCGCATTGCTGTAGCTCGATACGCCTCCCACACGGGAGGCGTATTTGCTTTGACGCTCACGACAGACGCGCGACCGCGAGCGGCAGGTGCCGCGTGCTCATGGTTAAGCGCGCAGGCACCGAACGGCACACTGCCACGGCCGGCGCTTCCGAGTCCGCGCAAGTCTCCCCAAAGTTTTTTGCTTCTTGTCGAAAATGTAAGGGAGCTTCGAGGCGGGTGACAGAATGACACGTCATGGTGGCAGTGGTTCCGGGTTGACCCACAACCAAGGCTGGCCCGGCAGCGGGGCCGTCCTTGCCGCAGTGCCTTCTTTCGAAGCGCTGCAGTGGTTTGGACCCGGCAAGATGGAGGTTCTGCCCGGTACCGACCGTTGAATTCAGAACGCGATAGAAGGCGCAGCCCTTCGACCGCTCCTGAGCACTACCACAACGCGATCCGGCGCACGACGTCGGCAAATAAGAATGTCGACTAGGGAAAACGCACCGAGAGGAGAGGCTTTCGAATGGCCGAAACTTGGCAACAGAATGCTCACTCATTCCATGACGATATGGTCGAGGGCGTCGAAGATGCGATGCTCTTTGCCCGGCAGTGGTCTGCCGCTGCGCGCTTTGCTCTCATGGCGCTTGGCGCTGTCGCCGGTGTCGGCGCTGCGCTTCACTTCGGCACGGGCGTAGCCATCGAGACGGCTATGCTGTGGCTGCTCGTTCCGGCCGCATTCGCCGGTGGTCTTCTTTCCACCTGGTCGCCGTGCGGCTACTCCAGTGTCTGTCTGCTCCGCCCGAATGGCAGCTACTCGCTGCGCGCGGTTGCCGAATGGACGCCTACTCTCATGGCTCATTTCGTCGGCTATGGCCTCGGCGCTCTCATGCTCGGCGGCGCATTGGGTTATGCCGGCTACATGATGGGCCTTGGGACATACATGGCCTACACGCTTCCGGTCTTCGCCGTTTTGCTGGTCGCTTACGGTGCGCATCAGCTCGGATTCCTGCGCGTTCCCTATCCGCAGCGGCGTTGTCAGGTTCCCCACGATGCGCGTCAGCGCTTCCCCAAGTGGGTGATCGGCCTGCTCTACGGCTTCTCGCTGGGTCTCAACTATCTCACCTA